>Ga0222714_10000327_pt1 | contig 57267 bp, 47 predicted proteins | sample C33_3DmetaG_FD_165048 | JGI IMG/M metagenome (GOLD analysis project Ga0222714, IMG submission 165048) | Estuarine water microbial communities from San Francisco Bay, California, United States - C33_3D | ecosystem: Environmental > Aquatic > Marine > Unclassified | place: USA: California... | reverse complement strand
GTGGTGGAGCGGCTGGTGGTGACGGGCGTGCGCTTCAACACCGACCGCGAGACCTCCGGCGCCGTCGAGAACCTGGACCCCGAAGCCCGCACGCTCTTCCAGGACATCGACGCGTGGGCGAACTCCTTGCAGATTCCGGAGTTGAGCCTCCAGGGCCTCGGGGACGTCGTGCGTACCGAGGCCATCCATGCCGACAGCCTGGCGACGGTTCGATACGCCCGCGGCCTCGTGCACCGCGCCGACTCCCTCCGCACCGACTGGGAGTCGCAGGTCCGGGCCCTCGATCCCCGTCCCCGGATCGACTCGATCGAGGCGGTGGTGCAGCGGCTCGAGAACTTCCGCCTCACGCCGCTCAACGCTCTGCAGGTACCGCAGCTGATCCAGGACGGTCGACGCTCGCTTGGGGGCGTGACCCGCCTCCAGTCGGACATCGCGGCGCTGAACGACGCGGTCCACGCCGGCCTATCCAGCCTGTCGGTGGACGGCGAGCTGATCGCGGATCTGCGGGCGCAGGACGTGGCGTACGCGCGTGGCCTTCTGGAGATCCCGTCGATCGATGCTCCCACCATCTCTCCCGCACTCTTCGGCGGGACCGCACTCTCGTGGCTCAAGCCCGTGCTCTACTGGGCGCACTCCGCGGAGCGCTTCCTGCCCCCCGGCCTCGATCCCCGCAATCGGCCGGGACCGTCGCGCGCGCGCGCTTCGGGCACCACCTACGACTTCCGCCAGGGGGCGGAGTACCCGGCCTTCTGGCTCCAGGAGGCCGATCTGGGCATGGCGCTCGCGGGCGACGGCGCGTTCGCCGGCTCGTACACGGCCCGGCTCGTGAACCTCACGTCGGCTCCGGCGCTCCTCGGGCGCCCCGTGGAGATCACGCTCCGACGGGCAGACGGCGCCCGGGGGCTGTCGGGCCTCTCCCTCGCCGCCGTGCTCGACCACACCGGCGCCGTTCTCCGTGACTCCGTCTCCCTCCACGTGTCCGGCTTCGACCTTCCCAGGGTGGAGATCGATGCCTTCGGAGGCGCGCTCGACCTCGGCGTCGGAGAAAACACGTTCATGCTGCGGCGCGAAGGCGAGCGGATCGAGGCCAGAATGCGCTGGGTATCGGAGAGCGTTCTCTGGGAGGACGCGCGTCCGGGTGTTCAGAGCGGTGAGCCGGCAATCACGGCCGACGCGCCGGCAGCACCCGCCCAGCCGGGCGACCTCGGCCAGAGCCTCCGGGACCTCGCGGACGCCGGTCGTGCCCAGGCCGCCCTGGGTCGCATTCAGGGGGAAGTCGGCTCGGAGGCGTGGGTGCGCGATCTGGTGCGACGGACCATCGCCGGGATGGAGCGCATCGAACTCGACATGGGCCTCACGGGAACCCTCGCGGATCCCTCGCTGGACATCTCCTCGAACCTCGGGGATGCCGTCGCTGCATCACTGCGGCGCGAGGTGGGCGCCGAGATCGAAGCCGCCGAGTCCAGAGTGCGGGCCGAGGTGAACGGGTACATCCAGCCCGTGGTCCAGGATGCCCGCGCCCGGGTGGACGCGCTCACGTCCGAGGTGGGCGAGCGGGTCGCGGCGCAGCTGGCGGAAGTCGAAGAGCTGAGGGGCAGGCTCGAGGCCGAAGTCGAGCGCCTGGTGGGGCGGGACGGGAACTGACCGCCTGCCCACTCGGGCTTCAGGCTTTCACCACCTCACGACGCGTCGGCTCCCAGAGCGCGTCGCGCGCACCCGTCACGGCACGAACGAACGCATGCGCGGCCGCGAGGTTCCCGGCCACGAGGTAGGCCGGCACCGAAAAGAGCTTCGGCACGGACTCCGCCTCGGCCCGCATCCACCCCACGGCCGCGAGGACGAGACCGATCAGGCCGACGGCCACCACCGCAGCCGCCACCGCGGACCCGGTGGCCAGCGCGACCATGGCGAGCCCCGCCGCCACGACCGCCCACGGCAGGGCCCAGCGGCAAACCTTGTGGCTCACCAGCATCCAGGCGAACCACCCAAAACGGAAGGGATTCATCATGTGGCGCTTGTACCAGAGGGTCTGCATGCCACGGGTGATCGTCCGGACCTTCCGCCGGTACTCCTTGCGAAGCGACGTCGTCCGCGGGACATAGCAGACCGCCTCCGCTACGGAGACCGGGCGGTACCCCTGCTCGCGGGTGTTGAGCGCCGCCGCAAAGTCCCGGGAGAGCGACTCGGGAAGCGGCAGGCGGTGAAGCTCCGCGCGGATGGCGTAGAAGCACCCCGAGGCGCCCACGATGCCCGCGACCTGCGTCTCGAGGTCGCGCACCGCCATCTCGTAGCCGACGTACCCGGATTCGCCGGCGTTCGCCGTGTCCGCCTCCGAGCTCACGCTCACGTCCCGACCCGACGCGCACCCGATCTCCGGATCTCGAAAGACCGCGAGCAGCGGTTTGAGGGCGTCCGGCGCGATGCGGATGGAGGCGTCGGTGTTCACGATGATGTCACCGGTGAGATGCCGCGCCGCGAAGTTCTCGGCCCTGGTCTTGCCACCCCGTTCCGGCGTTCGCAACAGTTCGACGCCCTGACCCGCGTAGCGTTCGACGATCCCTTCCGTGCCGTCCGAGGAGCCGTCCGACGTGACGACGATCTGAAGCCGGTCCTTCGGATAGTCGAGGGCGAGAAGGCTCTTGATGAGATCCTCGATCTGGGCCTCCTCGTTGTACGCCGGCACCGAGATGGAGACCGTGGGCCAGAGACCGTCTTCATCACCCCCCGTCGGGATCGGCTTCGCGGCGATCCGGCCGATGAGCCACAGCAGGCCCGGGTAGCCGAAGTACGTGTAGCCGAACAGGCCGAGGCTCGCGGCCAGCGTCCAGACGGAGATGAAATCGATCATCGATCGGTGCGGAGGGAGAGGTAGAGGTCCCTGTACCGCCGAGCCCACGGCTCGACGGCGAACTCGGCCTCGAGGCGACGCCGCGCCGCGGCCGCCCGCACCCGGGCCGCGGCCGGGTCGGCGAGAATTGCGTCGATGCCCTCAGCAAGGCAGGGCACGTCGCCGGCCTCGCACAGAATCGCCTCTGCCGGAGACACGACGTCCGGGATCCCGCCCACGGCGGTCGTCACCACGGGCACGCCCGCCGCCATCGCCTCGAGCAGGACCATGGGCGTGCCTTCGGTCCAGGAGCTGATCACCAGCGCGTCGAAGGCCGAGAGCCATCGTCCGGCTTCCGGCACCGGGCCATGCCACGTGAATTGCTCGCCCACCGAGAGACGCTCGGCCAGCTCACGACAGTCCGAAAGCATGGGCCCGGTCCCGAGGACGTGGTATTCGGCCTCCCCTGTCACTGCCCGGGCAGCCCGCACGAAGAGGTCGGGGGCTTTTTCCGAGGAGAGGCGACCCACCCATGCCACGGCGGGGCTCTGCGCACCGACGCCGAGGCGAGCCCGGGCCTCGGCACGGTCCGGGAGCGCATCCGCGCCCACGTCCCACGCATTCCGGAGGACATGAAGGCGATCCTCACGGACCCCTTCACCCGCGAGCTCCCCGCGAAGCCGCTCGGACACCACCACGACGGCATCGAACCTCCGGAAGCTCCGGATCTGGAGCCACTCGTAAAACCGTCCCTTCCAGCCGCGGCCACCGAAGCCACCTCGGGTAAAGCCGTGAACGGTCGTCACCGTAGGGATGCCGAGCCCACGAGCGACGGGTGCGTCGATGACATCGGGACGGTAGCCGTGCGTGTGCACGACGTCCGGCCTTCGATCGACCAGAAGACGACGAAGGGCGGCACGCTCACCGCGGTAGTCCCGGCCCGTGACGACGACCGGCATGACGTCGATGCCCTCCGAGGACAGCTTCTCGACCAGAGGATGCCCGCGCGCATCGTCCGGCTCCAGTACCGGCACCACGAGAACGGAATCGCCTGCGCTCCGCTGCGCGCTGCACAGCGTCGCGATCACGCTCTCGAGGCCCCCGAAACGCGCGGGCGCGAGCACATGGATAACGGAAACCGAAGGCGGTCGCGGCTCCATCGAATTAGACTATCAGGGCAGGCGCGGAATTCATCTCTGGAAGATATGTCGGGTATGCCGAGAGGCCGAATCCTCCATTTGATCGACACCGGGGGACCCGGTGGGGCCGAGACGGTCTTTCTCGAGCTCGCCGTGGGGATGGCCCAGCGAGGGTGGACGCCAACCCCCGTGATCCCGGAAGTCGACTGGCTGGATGGCGCGCTGAAGAAGACCGGCCTGAACCCCATTTTGCTTGCAAATCAGGGTTCCTTCGATTGGCCCTACATTCGCTCGCTTCGCCGCCTGCTGCGCTCGCAGCACGTCGACATCGTGCATGCGCACCTTCTCGGGTCGGGCCTTTATGGCACCCTGGCGTGCCTGGGGACGCAGACCCCGCTCGTGTGCACGCTGCACGGTCGTCCGGACATCCCTCCAACTGCCAGATTTCGCGCCCTGAAAACACGCGTCCTGCGACGGGCCTCTAACCGCGTCGTGTGCGTGTCTGCTTCGTTACGAGATCACTTCGTGTCTACAGGGGACGTAGACGCCAGGGCACGGGTCATCGAGAACGGCATTCGAGCGGACCGTTTCCATGGCACCGAGACGGCCGGTCTTCGCGACGAGCTCCGTCTCGGTTCCGAAACGCTGTTGTTCGGCGCGGTGGGCAACGTGCGGCCCTCGAAGGACTACGCGAACATGCTTCGTGCGTTCGCCCGGGTCGACGCCGGCAACTCGGCTCCCCATCTGGTCATCGCCGGGCATTATGGTCCGGACTGGGAGGCCTTCCGTGCGCTCGAGCGCCTGGCCGCCACGCTGCAGGTCGATGAGCGGGTTCACTTCCTCGGGTTCCGTGAAGACATACCGCGCTTTCTGAACGATCTCGACGTATTCGTCCTGTCGTCCAGCGACGAGGGATTCTCTCTCGTGACGGTGCAGGCCATGGCGGCCGGCCGGGCATGCGCGCTGACGCTCAGCGGAGGTCCCGAGAACATCGTGGGTCCCTCCGGCGCCGCGCTTCTCGTACCACCGGGCAAACCCCAGGCACTCGCCGCCGCCATGAACCGCCTGGGCACTGACCCTGAGCTCAGGAAGGTGCTAGGAGAGAAAGCCCGCGACCATGCCCGCCGGCATTACTCCATCGACCGGATGCTCGATCGCTACGAAGCGCTCTACGAGGAGCTCCTCTTCTGATGGCCACGGGCTGGAAGCGAGCGGCGGAGATCCTCCTCACGCGTGGGGGAGCCGCTGCCGTCGCAGGGCACCGCACCGCACCTCGAGCCGCCGTGCTGGCCTATCACAACATCGTGCCGACGGGGGAGCCCGCCGCGGGAGACGTGAGCCTCCACGTCGACCAGACCGTGTTCGCGCGGCACCTCGACTGGATCCAGGCCCACGCGACCGTCGTGCCCCTCGACGCGCTCCTGGATGCGTCGCGAAGCTCGCGCGGCCGAGGCCTGTACGTCGCCATCACCTTCGACGACGCGTACCGGGGAACCATGACGGTGGGACTGCACGAGCTGGTCGCCCGTGGCCTGGCGGCAACCGTCTTCGTGCCACCCGGCCTTCTCGGGACCGAGGGATTCTGGTGGGATCGCCTGGCGCCAACCGGGGATGCCCCGCTGGATCCGCGACTGCGCAGCCATGCCCTGGATAAGCTCCATGGGCTCGATGCCAGGATCATTCCCTGGGCGTTGGACCAGGGTATCGCGCTCCAGGAGCTGCCCGACCATGCACGACCCGTCACCCGCCAGGAACTCACAGGCGGGTCGCTTCCCGAAGGCATCACGCTGGGCGCCCACACGTGGCATCACGCCAACCTCACTTCGCTGTCCGGCGGCGACGCGGAGAGCGAGATGCGTCGTTCTAAGGAATGGCTGGTGTCGGAAACGGACGCCTACATCGACTGGCTGGCCTACCCGTACGGACTCTGGAGTACGGCGGTAGCCGACGGCGCATCCCGGATCTTCGAGGGAGCACTGCGCGTGGATGGCGGACTCGCCGTACGCCGTGGCGAGCGTGCTTCGGGCGACTACCTCGTACCCAGAATCAACGTCCCCCGGGGGATGAGTCTGGAGGGACTGGCGCTTCGGCTGAGTGGTCTGCTGACCTGAGACGACTTGCGCGACGGACGGTGCCCGCGCCCTGCCGAGCGCCCCTACGCAGACAGGGGAGTCCACGGACTCCCCGTTCCGCCAGCCTACCGCTCAACACGGCTCTCCATCACAATTAAAGCATAAAGCATACTGTCGGCTCTACTCTCTCACTCGGAGTCCAACCCCATGACCCCGACCACGCTGCGCCGCTCCGCCCGGACGGCCATTCTGCTGCTCCTCGCCTTCACCCTCCAGGCCTGCTCCTCCAACCTCCGCACCGGCGCCCTCGCGGGCGCCGGCGCCGGCGCCATCATCGGCGGCATCGCTTCGGGGAGCGCCAAGGGCGCCATCATCGGGGCGGCCATCGGGGGTGCGGCGGGTGCGGCCATCGGCGGGGTCATGGACGCACAGGCCGAGGACCTGCAGGACAAGCTGCCGAACGCCAGGGTCGAGCGCGTGGGCGAGGGGATCCAGGTCACCTTCGACTCGGGGATCCTCTTCGACGTGAACCAGTCCACGCTCAAGCCGGCGGCGCAGCAGAACCTGCGTGACCTGGTGGCCTCGCTCGAGGACTACGAGGGGACGGACGTCCTCGTGGTCGGCCACACGGACTCCACGGGCGAGGCCTCCTACAACCAGGGGCTTTCCGAGCGGCGCGCGGACGCGGCGCGCAACTTCCTGGTCGGGGCCGGCCTCTCGGCCGATCGGATCACCGCCATGGGCGTGGGTGAAGACGAGCCGATCGACACGAACGACACCGACGCGGGACGCCAGGCGAACCGCCGTGTCGAGGTCGCGATCTTCGCCAGCGAGGAGATGCAGCGCGAGATGCTCCGCCGCCACGGGGGCTGAGCGGCGGCAGTCCGGGCGGGGCGGTGAGCCTCCGCGAGCCTACCCGCCCACCGCCGGCCCCACCGAGTCCACCGTCACCTCGAACACCAGAATCGACCCGGCGGGGATCACGACGTTGCCGAAGCCGTCCCGGATCTCCCGGCCGCCGTATCCGCGGTTCGGGGGCACGATCATGAAGCGCGTCCCTCCGACCCTGGCGTTGAGGAGGCCATCCTCGAAGCCGCCGACGACCTGGTTGTTTCCCATGAGGAAATTGAAGGACCCGGTGTCGAACCGCGAGCCGTCCGCGAGCCAGCCGGTGTAGCTCACGAAGGGTCTCGTGCCGAAGGTCGCGGCGTCTCCGGTTCCGACCGTGATGTCCTTCCAGTACACGCCCGTGCTGGTGAGCGTCATCGACGCGAGGTCGATGCCGAGGCTGGGTGCGAAGTCGGTCTCCTCGATGACCTGGAACTGGACCTCGGTGGGGCCGTCCTCTCCGCACGCTGCCGCCGCAACCAGCGTCACCATGGCGAGCGTCGCCCCGAGGGCGTTGCGGCGCGCCGGCCGCCGCGTCACGGACTGATCCATGTCGGTTCTCATGGGTGGTTGATCACTCGGTGCTGTCGTCGTAGACCTCGTCCACCGTGACCCGGAACACGAGCACCGAGCCAGCGGGGATCGTCTTCTGCTGCGCATCGCCGTACGCGAGGGCCGGCGGGACCACCATCTTCCGCGTCCCCAACTCGAGTGCACCGATGAGCCCGAGCTCGAAGCCGGCAATGACGGACCGGGTTCCGAGCACGAAGCGGAGCGGCCCCTCCCCGAACTTGGTGCCGTTCACGAGGAAGCCCTCGTACGTGACGCGCACGTCGGAAACGGAGGTCACCGGCGCGCCGGCGCCGACGACCTCGTCCTCGATGTACACGCCGCTGGGCAGGCGCTCCATCTGAGCCAGGTCGATCTCGAGGCTCGACGCGAACTCAACGTCCTCGATGACCTGGAAGGGCGTGCCGTTGCACGCCGCGAGGCCGAGCGACACGGCCAGGGTCAGGCCGGCCGCGATCCTGCGCGGCCGATCGGCTCGAGCGGCCCGCGACGGGTCCGCCGGGTTCAGACGCTGCTTCATGGCTCCCCCGATGTATGACAAACGCCGAGGCCCCTCCGCCTTCTCAGCGGAAGGGCCTCGTGTAATGGTACGCTCGAGGCCGCCTCGGGTTTCCGCCTCCGACCCCCTCGGCCGGCCCACGACGACGCTCGCGCTTCGGCCCGACTCAGTCTCCGGCGGCCCCGATCGATACCGGAAGCTCCGCCTCGAACGATTCGGGATCCACCATCGGCTGCCAGACCTGGACCACCGGGAAGGTCGACAGGAACCAGCGTACGGCGCCCAGATAAAGGCCGAGGAACATGAGGCCGATGAGCGGCTGCCAGATCGTGAAGATCGGATCACCCTCGTGGTGCAGCGAAGGCGCGACCATCCCGTAGCGCTCGAGCCAGAGGCCGAGCAGGATGATCGAAGCGAAGATGCCGTAGATCTGCGGCCGCATCTTCGGCTTGCGCCCGATGAGTCCGATGAAGGGCGCCAGGAAGCAGAGAACGATCGTGAGCGTCGAGTACCCGCCCCACGTCTCGCCGGAGCGGCGGATGATCCACGCCTGCTCCCAGGGCAGCTTGCCGTACCAGATGACGATGTACTGGGAGAAGAAGAGGTAGCCCCAGAACACGGTGAAGGCGAAGGTGAGCTTGCCCAGATCGTGGCGCTGCTGCAGCCCGATCATGTTGGCCACGTCCTTGTCCTTGCGACGCAGGTAGATGCTCCAGAGTCCCGTGGCGGTCACACCGCCCCAGAAGGCGCCCATGAAGTACCAGGGGCCGAACATGGTGCTGAACCAGTGCGGCTCGAGCGACATCGCCCAGTCGTAGGCGACGATGGTCATGACGAAGGCATACACGAGCACCATGCCCGGGCCCATCGTCGTCATGCGCCGGTAGCTCGCGACCTCCTCGGCCTCCTGCCCCATCCACCCCTGCGTGAGCTTCTCACGCCAGGAGCGGCGGCCCTCGTCGTCGGCGGCGCCCGCGGTGAGTCCCATGTCGGGCCGCACGGCGAGGTAGACGAAGTAGCATCCGAGCCCGAACAGCACCGCGAGCCCGACCACGTTGCGCGTGATCAGGAAGGGCATGTTCAGGTAGGCCTGCTTCTTCTGGACGATGGCGTCGGTCGCCATCATCTCGATCCACGGGAAGTAGCTCTCGCCGAGGAAGAGCATCGGCAGCATCAGCACGAAGGCGACGGGCAGGTACGCCGCCGCCGCCTGACTGACGCGGCGGACCGACCAGTTCCACTTCGCCTTCACGATCCACGTCGCCACGGCGAACATGACGCTGCCCATGGCGATGCTGGAGAAGAACATCCAGTTCGTGATGTAGCTGATCCACGCGGATTGGCTGTCCTGCGTCAGGCGCAGCACGAACGACAGGAGGCCGATCACGAAGAAGGCCCCGGCGACCATGTTCATGTTCCGGTCGCGTGGCAGGTACCGGACCGGCACCTCGGAGGGGATGTGGTGATGCATTACTCGTCACCTCCGTCGGCGTCGGGGGCTGGCGCCGGCGCGTCGGCCTGCGCCTGCAGCGTGCCCGCCTGACGCTGGAGCTGTCGGACGTAGTTCACGACGTGCCAGCGGTCGTAGTGGGTGATGCGGCTTCCGTACTCCGGCATGAGGCCGCGGCCGACTCGGATCATCGCGTAGATGTACGCGTCCGAGTAGGCGGCCACGTTGGCGCCGGAGACGTTGTATGCCGGGAGCAGCGGGTGCTTGGCGGCGACGTAGGCGTTGGCGCCCACGCCGTCGGGTCCGTGACAGACGACGCAGAAGCGCAGGTACAGCTCCTCGCCGCGGGCCAGAGACTGGGCGGAGGTCGGGTCCGTGGGGTTCACGAGTCCCTGAATGGTCGGCCCGCCGACCCCGGGCACGCCGAGGTCGAACTGCGTGAACGGCGGGATGGCGACGCCCTCGGGCTGTCCGAGGTTCACCACCCCGTCGGCCGTCGGGAAGTTGCCGGCCGCAAAGGCGACCGAGTGCTCCGGTGCAGGCCTCGTGTTCTCGTACGGATCGAACGAGCGCTGGTCGCGCATCGAACGCCCGAAGATCGCCACCATGCCGTCGTCGAGTGGCTTGCACCCGGCGAGCGTGGTGAGGGCGAGCGCGGCCACCAGCGGACGCATCCATCGTCCTCGGCTCGTCACGGGGTTCGTGGGGGTGTTACGCATCGACGGCCCCCTCCCGCATCTCCACGGGCTCTTCGGCATTCATGATCTTGCGTGCTTCCTCGAGACGGGCGCCTTCCGCTTCCACGTAGACGCCGTAGCGTCCCGCCGTGAACTCCGGGTCGTAGACGACCGCGGGCTTCACGTTCGGGATCTTGCTCAGAATGAAGAGACCAATCACGGTCGCGAGCGCCCCGAACAGGACGGTCATCTCGAACGCGATCGGTACGAAAGCCGGAATCGAGATGATCGGCTTGCCCCCGACGACCAGCGGCCAGTCGACCGAAGTCCAGCTGGTGAAGCCGAAACCGGCCGCCGTACCCGTGAGTGCGCCGACCAGGGTGAAGACCCGGACCGGGCTCTGGTCGTAGCCGAGCGCGTGCTCGATGTGGTGCTCCGGGTACGGAGCGTACGCCTTCACGTTCTTGAACCCCGCCTTCCTCAGATTCTCGATCGCGTCGACCGTGGAATCGAGGTACTCGTACGAGGCGAGTATGCCGGTCATGGTGCTCATGCGTGCGCCTCCGCGTCGGACTTCTTCTTCCGCATCGGCGGCGGCAGGACCTCCTTGAGCTCCTGGATCGCGATGGGCGGCAGGAGGCGCGTGAAGAGCAGGAACCAGAAGCCGAACCAGAAGAAGCTGCCGACCATGATCGACATCTCGACGATCGACGGGCGGTAGATGCCCCAGGCGAACGGCTCGTACTCGTGGTGCAGCGAGGTGACGACGATGACGTACCGCTCGAACCACATTCCGATGTTGACGAAGATCGAGATGACGAAGAGCGCCGGAATCGAATGCCGCACCCGCTTGAACCAGAGCATGACCGGCACGAAGCCGTTACACACGAGCATGGTCCAGGTCGCCCACCAGTAGGTACCGAACAGGCGGTTCCAGAAGGCGCTGCGCTCGATCTCCTCGCCGCTGTACCAGGCGAGGAAGAACTCGGAGAGGTAGGCGTAGAAGACGATCAGCGAGGTGAAGAGACAGAGCTTCGCCATCGCGTCGAAGTGCTTGATCGTCAGGTAGGCCTCGAGGCCGAACACCTTCCGGAGCGGGACGGTCAGCGTGATGACCATCGCGACGCCCGAGAAGATGGCGCCGGCCACGAAGTACGGTGCGAAGATCGTCGCGTGCCAGCCGGGCACGATCGACATCGCGAAGTCCCACGAAACGACGGAGTGCACCGAAAGAACCAGCGGCGTCGCCAGCGCGGCGAGGAAGATGTACGCCTTGCCGAAGTGGTGCCACTGTTGGTCCGTGCCCTGCCACCCCAGCGAGATGATGCTGTAGAGCTTCCGACGGAGCCCCGTCGCCCGGTCACGGGCGGCGGCGACGTCAGGGATGGTGCCGAGGTAGAAAAAGACCGCGGACACGGTGAAGTAGGTCGTGACCGCGAAGACGTCCCAGACCAGCGGCGACTTGAAGTTCGGCCAGAGGAAGCGGGAATTCGGATACGGAATCAGCCAGTACGCGTGCCAGACGCGACCGACGTGGATGAGCGGGAAGAGGCCCGCGGTCATGACCGCGAAGACCGTCATCGCCTCCGCGGCGCGGTAGATCGACTGACGCCACGGCGCCCGGAAAAGGAAGAGGATCGCCGAGATGAGCGTTCCGGAGTGGGCGATACCGACCCAGAAGACGAAGGTCGTGATGTACACGCCCCACCCGACCGGCGACATGAGCCCCGAGACGCCGATTCCCCGGTAGATCTGGTAGAACCAGGCCCCGAGGAAGAGCCCGACACCCGCCAGGCACATGCCGAAGAGCGCCCACCACCCCTTGCCGGGAGTGGACAGCATCTTGAGGACGTCGCGGTTGACGTCGTCCAGACGGTGGACGTCGGGATGGGTCAGGGCGCCGCGTTCTGTCGTTCCGACGGCCATGCTCAGTGCCCTCCCGAGACTTCGTGGAAGGTGACCTTCTTGAGGTAGTTCACGGCAGGCTGTGTGTTGATGAGTTCGTCGAGCACCCGGTAGGTACGCTCGTTCGCAACCACCTGCGACACCCTCGACTCCGGATCACGCAGATTCCCGAAGACGATCGCCTCGGCGGGGCAGCTCTGCTGACACGCCGGCACGATCTCGCCGTCGCGTACCTCGCGGCCCTCCTCGAGCGCGGCGCGGTTCTCCGCGTCGCGGATGCGCTGCATGCAGAACGAGCACTTCTCCATGATTCCGTTCGTCCGAACGGTCACGTCGGGGTTCCACTGCCACGTCATCGGCTCGGGTACGTTCTCGTCCGCGTAGCGGTACCAGTTGTAGACCCGGACCTTGTAAGGGCAGTTGTTCGCGCAGTAGCGCGTGCCGACGCAGCGGTTGTAGACCTGCGCGTTCACGCCCTCGGGCGTGTGGTACGTCGCGTACACCGGGCAGACCGGCTCGCACGGCGCGTTGCCGCAGTGCTGGCAGATCATGGGGAGGAAGCGCACGTCGAGGTGGCTGGCGTGCGTCGCGTCGATGTGCTCGTAGTAGCGCTCGATGCGCACCCAGCTCATGTCGCGGCCCATGACGACCTGCTGCTCACCGACCCACGGGACGTTGTTCTCGGCGTGGCACGCCGTGACGCAGGCGCTGCACCCCGTGCACTTGTCCAGGTCGATCGCCATGCCCCACCGGGGCTTCTCGTGTGCGTCGGCATAGAGGCCGTGGTCCGCTCCCGCGAGCGGGTACGCGGTGGGCGCGCCCTCCTCGGCCGGCACCGGCTGGACGCCTCCGTACCCCTGGAGCTCCTGAAGCGGTTCGTGGTGCGCGCCCTCCTCGTGCTCCTCGCCCGCGTGGCCGAGCGCGGCGAGCGCGACGGCCGGCGCGATGGGGCGGTCGTACTGCTGGTTCGAACCCTCGATCGTCGCGATCCGACGACGCTGTCCCGTCGGCGCGACCGACACCGTCGTCGCGAGCGTGACGAAGGCGCCCGAGGGCTGCTCGGCCGCCGCCGGAAGGAGCTGCATGGCGTTGACGCCGGAGCCGGTGGCCCAGCGACCCATCTCGGTGTGGCCGCCGCCCATGGCGAGCGCGACCGCGTCTTCACGGATCCCGGGGTAGATCCACACGGGCACCTCGACGGAGCCGTGCGGCGACGTGACGGTGACGATGTCACCCTCGCGGATGCCGCGGGCCTCCGCAGTGGCCGGATTCATCTCCAGCCACGAGTGCCAGGTGATCTTCGAGACCGGATCCGGGAGCTCCTGCATCCAGGGGCTGTTCGAGAACTCGCCCCCGCCGAAGCGGGGCGACGGGTGGACGATCAGCGTGAGATCCCCGCTGCCGTCGAAAGCCGGCACGTCGAACGTGAGCGCCACGTCGGGCGCTCGCAGCTGCACCGCATCGCCCGCCGGGCCCATGCCCGCGCCGGCAGCCATCCCCATCCCCATGCCGCCCATCGCCATGCCACCCATCCCGAACATTCCGGTCCGGAGATGCTCGTGCCACATCCGCTCGAAGGCGGCGGGGTCGTCGGCGTGCATCGCCTGGTGCGGCGCGCGGAAGTACTCGTAGAAGGTCGCAGCGCCCATGTCGGTGCCCAGATGACGAGCCACCGCGATGAGCGCGTCGCCGGACTGCTTCGAGTCGAAGTGCGGCACCGCCTGCATGACCGGCTGCTGAACCGAGTGCACGCCCCGACGCGGGTGCGCGTCGCCCCAGGCCTCAAGGAAGTGCCGGTCCGGCATGATCAGGTCGGCCATCGCGGCGGTCTCGTCCATGGCCGAAGCGAAGGACACCTTGAACGGCACCTGGTCGAAGGCGGCCGCGAAGCCCGAGCCGGCCGGGAGCGAGTACGCCGGATTCGTCCCGTGCACGAGCGCGACGCCCACGCCGCCGCCCGCCATCATGGCGATGGCGTCGGCCATCGACGAGAACGGCGCAGAGGCGGCGTTCTGTCCGTCACCGACCATGACGGTACGGCCGACGTTGCCTGCCACCTCGTTCAGGATCAGAACCGCCAGGTTCGCGGCCGTGGCGTTGCGGTGGTGTGCACCGGCGCCCGGCCCCATCGCGAGGCTCGGGCCGGCGTCACGGAAACGCTCGGCGAGCTCGCGCAGCGTGTCCTCTCCGATGCCGGAAGCCGCGGCGGCCCGCGCCAGGTCGTATCCCTGGAGCAGGTTCGCGTACGCCGGCGGCGCGTCGGCGCCGGCCAGGTACGACGCCATGCCGAGCGCGACCGTCGCCTCCGAGCCCGGCCGGATCGGCAGCCACTCGTCGGCATTCAGGCCTGTGGTGGAGAGCCGCGGCCCGAGATAGACGAACGTCCCCTTCTCGTGCCCGGCTGCGTCCACGGAGCTCATCTGCGCGAGACCCTTGTTGTGGGCCACCGGCGAGGAGCCGTCCTCGATGAAGTCGTTCCCGAAGGAGAGGAGCAGGTGCGCAGCCGCGATGTCGTACGTCGGCAGCTGGTCCACGCCGTAGGCGAGGCGGGTCGCCTCGCGCAGCGGGGCATCGGAAACCGCGTCGTACTCGACGCGCGTCCCGGAGCCCACGGCACTCAGGAAGGCGTCGACGAGGCGGCTCATGGTCGGGCCCGTGTGCCCGCCGACGAACATCACCTGCTGGCCGGCCGTGCGGGCTCCCTGAATGCGAGCCGCGAGCAGCCGCTCGGCCTCGTCCCAGGTACCCTGCCGGAAGCGGTCGCCCTCGCGGATCATCGGGCCCGCGAAGCGATCGGGGTTGTAGAGGTGCTGCAGGGTGGCGTGCCCCCTGGCGCACAGGCCGCCCTTCGAGATGGGGTGGTTCGGGTTGCCCTCCACCTTCACCGCGCGCCCCTCGCGGGTGCGCACCCACATGCCGCATCCCGCGGAGCAGCCGCCGCACGTCGTGGCGTACCACGTCGCGACCCCGGGGGTGATCTCCTCGGGCGCGACCACGTAGGGAAGGAGCTTCTCGACCTCGCCGGTGCCGCACCCCGTCATGGTCGCACCCGCGCCGGTGACGCCGAGGACCTTCAGGAAGTCGCGGCGCTTGATGCCGTCAGTCACAGTCATGGATTCGATGGCCCCTTAGTAGTGACAGACGGCGCAGTCGATCGAGGCTTCCTCGATCGGGGTGCCGTCAGCCTTCTGGAGGCCTTCTGGAGGATTGCGGTGGCATTCGATGCACCAGCCCATGTTGCTTCCGCCCCAGACCGGATCGGGCGCCTCGAACGTGCCCATGGTCTGGACCTCGCCATGACACTGCTGGCACTGGAGGCCCGCGTTGACATGGCGCATGTGGGGGAAGTGGGCGTGGTCGGAAATCTTGTGGATCCGGACCCACGGGATCGGCTCGCCGCTCTCGACGTAGCCGCGGATCTTGGCGATCTCGGCCTGCTGCTGCGGCGTCGTCCCCTGAACCACCTGGTGACAGCCCCAGCAGCTGGAGACCGCGGGAATCCCCGCGTCCACCGAGCGCTCCGCCGAGAAGTGGCAGAACTGGCAGTCCATGCGGTTCTGCCCGGGCTCGCTGCCGGCGTGCTGGTTGTGGGGGAAGGCGATCGGCTGAATGGTCGCGGCCACAGCGGCCTCGCCTTCGGCACCACCACCCTGGACGAACGCGAGGCCCGCCAGCGCGAAGACGCCGGCGAGTCCGCCGATCAACCAGTTCTTTTTCATCTCGAAGCCACGGCTCCTGAGTGCAGCGTCGCGCCCCTTGCGAACCGGGCGCCAAGGCAGGGTTTTACCGCGTCAGACAACGCTTGTGACAAACGGAACATGACCCTGGAAACGGCCCTGAACCTACCTTTGTCCCGGCAGTCGGGTCAAGGCGGCGGAAGCCCCCGCATCAGCACTTTCCCGGATGGGCCGGTGTTATACTTTCTCGCCTTCGACCCTTCCGGATGAGGCATTCCGGTGTCCGACACGACCGCGCCCGCTCCACCCCGGGAATCCCGCCCGTCGCTGGAACTTCTCGACCACCTCGTCCAGGAGGTGGAGACGGTCTTTCATGGCAAGAAGGAGGTGGTACGGCTCGCCGTCGCGGCACTGCTCGCGCGCGGGCACATCCTCTTCGAGGACGTGCCGGGGGTCGGCAAGACGACGCTGTCCCACGCGCTGGCGAAGGCGCTGGGTCTTGGCTTCCGCAGAATCCAGTTCACCTCGGACCTGCTCCCGTCGGACGTGCTCGGCGTGTCCGTCTACAATCCGCGCACGGCGGAATTCGAGATCCGGCAGGGTCCGATCTTCACCAACGTCGTCGTCGCCGACGAGATCAACCGCGCTCCGCCCCGCACGCAGAGCGGCCTGCTGGAAGCGATGCAGGACGGCAGCGTCACCATCGACGACCGGACCTTTACGCTCCCGGGGCCGTTCCTGGTGATGGCGACGCAGAACCCGCTCGAGCACCACGGCACCTATCCGCTGCCCGAAAGCCAGCTCGACCGCTTCCTGATGCGGGTCAAGATCGGTTACCCGGACGAAGAAGCCGAGCGCCGCATCCTCACCGAGTCGAAGTCGCTCGAACCCGTCATCGACCGCGTCCGGACGGTGCTCTCGCCAACTCAGGTCGTCCTGCTGCAGGAGCGCGTCGACGAGGTCGAGGTCGACCCCGCCATCCTGGACTACCTGATGGCCGTCGTGCATCGCACCCGCACGACGCCGAAGCTGCGCATGGGGGTGAGCCCGCGGGGCAACATTGCGGTCTTTCGGGCGGCGCGGGCCTACGCGATGACGCACGGGCGCACCTACCTGGTTCCGGACGACGTGCGTGATCTCATCGTGCCCTGCCTGGCGCACCGGATTCTCCCGGCGGGGGCATCGGCCGCCACGTTCGACATGCACGACGAGGCCGCCGCGATCCTCGAGGGGATCCTCGAAGAGGTGGAGTCGCCGCTCTGATGGGCGCTACGGGGCGCCGCGTGACCGGGCTGCCCCGACGCGTGTTCGGTGCGCTCCGTTCGACCTGGGCGCGCATCCGCGCGTGGCGTCGCATCCGGTTCACCTCCGGCGGGGCCGTCTTCACCCTCGGCACGATGCTCGTCGGCTTCGCCGCCATGAATACCGGCAACAATCTCCTCTACCTCCTTCTCGGCGCGATGCTCGGCTTCATCGCGGTGAGTGGCTGGCTCTCGGAACAGGCGATCCGGGCGCTGCGCGTCGAGCGGCGCGCCCCGCACGCGGTGACCGTCGGCCACGACCTCCGGATCGTGTACGAGGTGGCGAATCACAAGAGGCACCTCCCCTCCCTGGCCGTCGAGATCTCCGAGGCCGGACTCCCCAACCGGGCCTTCCTCTCACATGTCGGCCCCGGCGGGCACGCCTCGACCCGGTCCGTCAACTCGTTCGTGCGACGCGGGATCTATCCGCTCGGGACGGTCACGCTGTCCACGGGCTTCCCATTCGGCTTCTTCCGGAAGGAGCGGGACCTCGAGATTCCCGGCGAGGTCGTGGTCTGGCCGCGAACCGACCGCCCCGTGCGTGACCCTTCCTCCGGCGCCGGGCGCATCCCACGGGCCGGTGTTTCCACGAGGGGGTTACCGGGCATTCGCGGCGAGTACCGCAGCCTTCGCGCCTACCGCACGGGAGACGATTCGCGCGACATCCACTGGAAGTCGTCCGCGCGACTCCGCGACCCGGTCATCCGGGAGTACGAGCGCCCCGGCGCCGAGACCCGCTGGATCTGCCTCGACCTGCGGGGCGAACCCGGCGACGCGGCGGAAGTGGCCGTCGAGATCGCCGCCGCACTGGCCTCGAGAGCCGTTGCGGACCACCGACCCTTCGCGCTGATGGCGGGCGGCGAGATGCTCGAACCCGGAGACGGCGGGGGCCAGCTCGAACGCGCGCTCGATATCCTGGCGCGCGTGGACTTCACGCCGGACGCGCCCGTACCGAACCCGCCCGTGCCGGCCGAAGCGTGCGTGCTGGTGGCGATCGACGGGCGTCGGGGCTTCGGCGACGTCATCGCGGTGGGCCGCTCCGCGCGGCTCGCGCCCCTCGCGGGAGAGGTTCCCGCATGAACCTCTCTCTCCTGCACCGTCGCCTGACGGTGCTCATGGGTGTCGCCGGGCTCGTGGCCTTCGCCGGGGGCGCCGGCTTCGAACCCGTTTCCGCGCTCCTGGCGACCCTCGCCCTCGGAGTGGCGTTCTTCTGGCAACCCGACGAAGAACTCTCCGACCGCCTCGAGCGGGTCTGGCTGCCCCTCGCGGCCCTGCTCGTCGCCCGGGCGCTGTGGCACCTGACGGTCGTGGAAGACGACATCGTCATCCCGGTCGTGGACCTGCTGCTTCTCCTCCTCGCGGCCGAGGCGCTCCGCGCCCTCGAGGCCCCGAACGACCTGCGTCTCTACGCGCTCTCCTTCGCGCTTCTCCTCGCCTCGACCGCCTACCGCCCCGGCATCCTCTTCCTCGGCGCGTTCGTCGCGTACGTGGGGCTGACCACCGTGGCGCTCATGGTCGGTCACCTGCGGAGGCAGGCCCGGCGGCACACCGTCGCGGCGGTCCCGGTCGGCAGACGTATGCTCACCACCACCGCTGCCCTGTCCGGAGGCATTCTCGCGGTGGCGCTCGTGGTCTTCGTGACGTTCCCACGAGTGTCGCAGGGCTGGGCCGGACGCGGCGAGACGCCGGCGGCGCCGATCGCGGGATTCAGCGATCAGGTTTCCATCGGACAGCACGGCGCGACCATTCTCGGGAATCCGCAGATCGTGCTGCGCGTCGAATTTCCGTCGGGTGCCCCGGCCGGAATCGGCGGACTGCACTGGCGCGGTCGCTCCTACGATCGCTTCGACGGGGTGCGCTGGACCCGCTCCGAGGGCCTCCCGCCCTCGTCCGCTCCCTCGTCCTGGTACCGTGATCGATGGACCGGTCCGTTCATCGAGCAGCGGATCTTCGGCTCCGTGCTGGACGCTCGGGTCCTGTTCGCCCTGCACCCGGCGGTAGACATCGACTCGAACAACGGCGTGCAGCCGCTCTTCGACAGCGCCGGCGACTTCGTGTACTGGGGACGTGGCGCTCCGGTGTACACGGCCTGGTCGCCCGCCGCCCCCCCGCCTGCGGACCAGCTTCGCGCACCGGCCCGCGGCTTCCGCCCGTCCGACGACCACTATCTCCAGCTCCCCCGGAGGCTCGACGACCGCATCGCGCAGGTCGCGGACTCGCTCACCTCGGGCATCGACAACCGCTACGACCAGGCCGTCGCCATCCGCGACTGGCTCCAGACGTTCGGCTACACGCGACAACTCCCCGCAACTGCCGGGGAGGCGACCCTCGCGCACTTCCTCTTCGAACGTCGTGCCGGGCACTGCGAGTACTTCAGCACGGCCATGGTGGTCATGCTCCGCTCGCTCGGCATCGAGGCGCGCAACGTGAACGGATTCCTCGGCGGGCAGTGGAACAACTTCGGCAACTATCTCGTGGTCACCCAGAACGAGGCTCACTCGTGGGTCGAGGCGTGGTTCCCGGGCTACGGATGGGTGACGTTCGATCCGACCCCCGCCGGTTCGGGCGCGGACGTCGCGGCGACCACCTGGTTCTGGCCCGGGCGCATCGTCTTCGACGGAATCCAGCACCGGTGGAACAAGTGGGTGCTCGACTACAGCGTCGACGACCAGAACGGACTTCTCTCCGGTCTGCTCCGGACGCGGGACGCGGAGACATCGACGTCTCCCGACGCCGTGCCCTTCGAGCGGAGGTCTTTCCCCCTCGGGGCCGCGGCGCTGCTCGTGGTGCTCGCCGCCGGCCTCCTCTGGTTCGGGCGCAAACGCCGCATGCAGGACCCATGGACGCGGACATACCTCGGGCTGCGCAACGCCACGGCCCGGGCCGGGCTGGCCGTCGGGCCGGGAGTCACGCCGCTGGCGCTCCTGGATCGGATCAGGTCGGAGCGCGAGCCGGCCGGCGGGCCCGCGGGCCGGGTGGTCGACCTCTATCTCCGCGCTCGCTACGGCCGGGAGACGCTGGGCGAGGCGGAGATGCGCGAAATGCGCCAGGCGCTCGCCGCCGCGAGGAGGCTTCTTCGCGGGTGACGGTGTACGACGGGCTCCCGAGCGCGTATCGTGAATCCATGAGCCACCGCTCCTCCCGATCCGGCCAGGACTCGTCGCCGAGCATGCATCTGGCGACGATCGCGCACGGGGGCGTCATCTGGGACGCGTACCTCGAATTCGAGGAAGACCCGCGCGACCCCTACTCGTGCCGGGCACGTCTCCGCTTCGAGCCGCCTACCGGGGCGGAAGGCCTGCACGCGACGCAGACGACCGTGCTCATCATCGAGGACAGCTACGAGGAGGCCGCAGCCCGGGCGCGCGCCTTCGACGACCGCCAGCTCCAAGGGCTGCTCCGCTCGACGCTGCCCGACGCCGAGTCGGACGAGTAGGACACCCCCGGCGCACGGGCTCAGCCCGTGCGAACCGCAGCGCCGCGGGGTCGGGGTTACCACCACCTAGCTCTGGCGGACCCACCTCCACAGCTCGGGAAGCGTCGGACGCTTGCCGGCCATCAGGATCCCGACCCGGTAGATGCGTCCCGCGACCCAGGCGATCGCGAAGACCGCCCCGATCATGAGGACGAAGGAGAGCGCGATCTGCCACCCCGGCACGCCACCGCCTGCGATCCGGCCCCACATGAGGATGGGACTGAAGAGCGGGAAGAGAGACAGGCCGGTGGCCATGGACGAGGTCGGATCCTCGATGACGTTGGTCACCATGATGATCGGCACGACGAGCAGCATGATCACGGGCCACTGGGCCTGCTGCGCCTCCTCGTCCGAGTTGCACATCGCCCCCACGGCCGCGTACAGGCCGGAGTACATGAAGAATCCGAAGACGAAGTAGGCCAGGAAGAGCGGAAGGAGACCGATGCCGGGCAGCGCCTCCCGGATCTCCGCCAGGTTCGCGAGCTCCGGGCGGGCCGCGATCAGCATCGGCACGCCCGCGGCGAAGAGGAGGACGCCGGCGAGGGCCCAGATGGCCATCTGCGTCATCGAGACGGCGCCGACGCCTAGGATCTTGCCGAGCATCAGGTGCCACGGCTTCATCGACGAGATGATCACCTCGACGATCCGGTTCGTCTTCTCCTCGAGCGTGGCGCGCATGACCGCGACGGCGTAGATGAGGATGACCATGTAGAGGAAGAAGGCGCCGATGTAGGCGACGACGAACTGAGGGTCCTCCATGTCGGCGCCCGCGTTCGCGAGCATCTCCACGCGGAGCTCCCCACCGCGCAGCATCGACTCCACGTCGACGTTCCGCTGCTCCAGCTGGTACTCCAGGGCCGAGCGCGCGATGGAGCCGCGCAGGGTGACCTGCCGGAGCGCGCTCGGCCGGTCGGTCGTGTACAGCACGGCCTCACCGTTCTCGAGCGTGATCTCGTCGAGCATGATGAAGCCGCCGATGGCACCCTCGTTCGCCGCTTCTCTCAGCTCGGTGACGACGTCCGCGTGCCACCGCTCCTCGTGCACCGTCCACCCGGCCTCGACGAGCTTCGGCGCCAGACGGTCGTAAAGGACGTTCGTCCCGTCCACGATGGCCAGGTCACGGGCCCCCTGCTCCCCCTTCGAAGCGAAGTACGCGGGCACCACGATGAGGCCACCCATGAAGAGCGGACCGAGGATCGTCGCCGCGATGAACCACTTCGACCGGACGCGCTGCAGGTACTCGCGGCGGATCACCGCCCACACGTTGTGCCACATCAGGCACCTCCCGTCGAGGAGCCGGTGAACGATCGGCCGGCCGGAACCCCCGCGTCCCCCACGGCGCCCGCCCCGGCGTGCCGCACGAAGATCTCGTGCAGACGGGGTTCCAGAAGGTCGAAGCGCAGGATGCGCGCACCGGAAGCGACGGCTCGCTCGAGAACCGGCTGATGATCGGCGGCCTCCCGGAGCATGAGATGAAGCGCGCCGTTGACCGGCACGACCCGTTCGATCTCCGGCCCCTGGATCCAGGAGTCGGAGCCCTCGAACTCCACCGCGACGACCCCCTTCCGCTCCGCGGCCTTCAGCGCCCGCAGATCCGCGTCGAGCACCTTCCGGGCACGCGAGATGAGGCACACCCGTTCACAGAGGCGCTCGGCCTGGTCCATGAGGTGCGTGGAGAAGAGGATCGTGGTGCCTCGGGCGTGAAAGTCGCGGACGATCTCCTCCAGGACGTCCTGGTTGATGGGATCCAGCCCGGAGAACGGCTCGTCGAGAATGAGGAGCTCGGGCTCGTGGATGACGGTCCCGATGAACTGGATCTTCTGCTGCATACCCTTGGAGAGATCCTCGACCTTCTTGTCCATCCAGTCCGGGAGACCCAGCCGCTCCATCCACTCCGCGCCGCGCCGTCTGCCTTCCGGCCGCCGGACACCGCGAATCTCGGCGAGGAAGGTGAGCAGCTCCAGGCACTTCATCTTCCGATAGACGCCGCGCTCCTCCGGGAGGTAACCGACCTTCGTGCGGCGCGTCGCGTCCGGGTCGCCCCCGAAGAGCGAGACGCTCCCTTCATCCGGCAGGAGGATGCCCATGATCATGCGGATGCTCGTGGTCTTCCCGGATCCGTTGGGGCCCAGGAGGCCGCAGATCGTGCCCCGCGGAACGTCGAAGTCGAATCCGTCGACCGCCGTGTGCTTCCCGAAGCGTTTCGTAACGCCTCGAAGACGGATGGCGTACCCGTCGTCTCTCATCGATGCCTGCACTGCCTGAGGAGTCTCCGCGGCCCGCACCCGGCGCCGCGGCCGCCGAACGCATTCGAGTTCATGCGCCCGGCCCCGCATCTTCACCGGACTGACGTCCCGCGAAAAGGGGGTGCCGATCGGCCAAACTGGCCGAACGCTTGCCCGATTCCGATCGACCCCCGGCGAATCTCCGTCCGTGCGTACCCTAAATGCACCGCACGCCTTACATTTGTCGGCTGGACGGGACCATGCGAGGAGCACAGATGGCCATCTATCGTACCCTCTACTACACGGATGTCAGCGTCGGCGTGGGTGGGCGCGTGACGATTCCGCAGGACATGCGCGAGGATCTGGGCATCGACGAGGGCGACTCCCTCACCGTCCGGGTGGAGGAAAACCCCCGCGGGGGTCGTCAGATGGTGATCTGGCGGTCCGAGCAGCCCGCCGAGGACGAAGCGTAGAAGTCAGCGCTCCGCCTCGACCTCGACCCATCGGACGAGCTCGAGCAGCGGGCCTCGACCGTCGTGGAGCCACCACGGCGGTGGGAAGGACATCGCGCGCAGCGGAACCACACGTGAAGCCCCCGAGCGCCCGGCGATTTCCATGAGCCGGTCGAGCCGCGCACCGAATCCGGCGTAGCCCACAGTCTGGAGGTGCTCGCCGAGGGGCGCGAGCGCCTCGCCAGCTACCTCGAGGTCCTGGAGAGCGTGTACGCGCACGCCGCGCGCCAGCGTCGTCGGGCCCGGCACCGGATCCGGCTCGAAGATGACGGTCCACGGAGCCGCCGCCCCTCCGTGCCAGACCCGCCCGCCGCTCGCACCGGCCCGAAGCTCCGCCGTGCCGCGCAGCTGCTGCAGCGCCGAAGCCTCCTCGGGCGAAAGAGGCGCCGCAGGCAGGGACGACTCGAGATGGGCCATCGCTTGGGCTACCCGCGCCGCGAAGTCCATCGCGTCCAGGGGGCCGCCCGTCTCGACCCAGGTACGGTGCGGGCACACGCACCCCCTCTGGTCGAAGAAGGCGACGGAACGGGCCAGGTCGCTCGCCGCCCGGTCCGGTTCGCTGTCGCGGCCCACCAGCGCGACGCCTGTCCGATGGTGGTAGCCGACGACGCGCGTGGTCGCCGGCGCCATCGCGCGCAGGGCTCCGACCGTCGCGTCCGATCCGTACACGATCGCCACGTCCGCCGCGGTCATGGCCTCGCGCTCGATGGCCTCGGACCCGCCCCGCCAGCGGAGGACGGCGAGCGCGCCGGCCAGTCCGGAGTCGACCTCTCCGAGCCCCTGCGCGAACAGTTCCGTGAGGAGCTCGTCCCCTCGCCCGGGCTTGATGAGGGTGGGCGCCTTGACGAGCAGGCTCCGCAGGAGCGCGTGAACGCCGACCCCCGGCACGCTGCCCGAGACGATCTGCACGCACAGGCCGGGTCCGTGAGCCATGAGGCGCCGGCCGTTCAGCTCCGTCGGGCGGTCGAGGCAGCGCGGATCGCCAAACTCGGCCCGGAGCATCCGCCGCAGACGCTCCGCGGACCAGTCACTCGCCATCCCCTCCAGCACCTCGCTCGCCATGCGGGGGCTCAGCCCCGACTCGTGCGGCAGCCGCTCCAGCGCCTCCCGGCGGAGTGGGTCGTCGGAGTCGAGGAAACGGACGCCCACGACGCCCAGAACGCCGGCGATGTCGTCGGTGGAGCGGCGAATCAGCTCCGGGCCCGCGGCCCGCAGGCGCGCGCACGCTTCGCGCACGTCCCCGGCACTCGCCTCGCGCGCGCCCACCCCCTGGCCACCCGGACCTAGGCGCCTCATGGCTGCCCCGCGGCGGACATCAGTTCGTCCATCGCGCGCGAGCAGCCACGCGGTTCCGCACCCGGCGCGCGGCCGCGAAGCCGCACGCGGCCGTCGACGACCGAGCCGACATCCTCGGTCAGCACGTGCGCGACGGACCCCAGGTTGGCCAGATCGAAGAAGCAGAGGATTCCGTCCCGTCCCTCCGGCACGGGGTGGAGGGTCACCGGATCCAGCGCGCGCACCCGAAGCCACGGCGCCGGCCGATGCACGCCTCGCCCGGCGAGACCCTCCACGAGAACCGGCTCCCACAGTTGTGAGAGGAGTTCCGTCATTCCGTATTCGTTGACGATGCGCTCGGCCGGAATCCCCGTCAGGCTGGTGATGCCGCCATGGAGTTCGTCCCGCGAGACGTGGCGGGTGGCACCCTTAAATCCCCCCGTCTCCATGACCCTGCTTCCGTCAGGAAGCCGACCCAGGGACGGTTCGCCCCGCGCCGCACGCTCGATCGCGTGCTGGAACGCCAGCGCGGTGCCCAGGAGCACCACGGGCTCGCCGGTCGCGGCAGCGCGGCGGCACACCGCTTCCGTCTCACTGCTCCAGGCCCCGGCGGCGTCCACCAGCCAGTCGATCCCGCCCGCGAGCGTGTCGGCGGCGGCCCCCACCATGTAGGAGAGCGAGGAGTCCGGCACTTCGACGGGATTCGGAATGAGCGAGATGAAGCGCGCCCTCCCGCGGTCTGGCATGAGCGCGGCACGCAACGGGGCGAGGAGCGCCGCCCGGTACAGCGACAGGCGCGGGACGAGGTGACGCCCGCGGGCCTCGTCTCCCCGCGTGGTGCCGCTGGTCCGGAACGTCGCCTCGGGTGCGCCGGCCCCGTCATCGATGAAGTCGAAGTACTTGAACGCCGTCGCGGGCACCGCGGGGATGTCGGTCCACGCCGCGAGGTTCGCGGGGGTGATGCCCCGGGCGTCGCAGAGCGACCGGTATACGGAGCAAGACTCGTACTGGACCACGAATACGGCGAACGCATGAGACCCGAAGGCGTCGTCGGTCCAGGGCACGGCGGAGCCTTCGGCGAATCGGGCCTCAAGGATGGCCGCGGTCTCTTCGAATCGGGGATGCATCGTCGGAATCTAAGCGACCCGCCCGCTCGAGGCCGCGCTGGCACCAACATCCGAGCACTTTCCCGTGTCTCGTTCGGTGTCACACCACTGCAGGCCCCTGATGACCCGGAGCACTGTCTTGAATCGTCGGACGGCACGGACCGCCGCCTGGAAATACTGCCTCCTCGTGCTCGCGTGCGTGACGCCTCTGTCCGCTCAACAGACCGAGCGCCAGGTCGCACGGCCGGCAGCCGAGGTCGCGCTGGTCGCCCACAGGCCCGGCGACGGGCTCAGCATCGACCTCGACGGTCGGCTCGACGAGGCGGTGTGGCTCCAGGCGACGCCGATCACCGACTTCACCCAGCAGGAGCCCGTGGAGGGTGGGCAGCCCTCCGAGGAGACGGAGATCCGCGTCCTCTACGACGAGGACAACCTCTACATCGGCGTGATGATCTACGACGATCCCGCCGGGGTCCTGGCGTATCAGCGCGAGCGAGACGCGCCGTTGAGCACCGACGACCGCTTCATGTGGATCCTCGACACCTTCCGCGATGGCCGTACCGGATACTTCTTCGAGATCAACGCCGCGGGCCTCATGGGTGACGGCGTGATCACGGCCGGTGGCGGCGGCCGCGGTGGTGGCGGCGGACCGGGAGGCTTCGGTGGCGGCGGGACGAACAAGGCGTGGGACGGCATCTGGGAAGCCCAGACCACCATGCTGCCCAACGGCTGGTCCGCCGAAATCCAGATCCCCTTCCGCACGCTCAACTTCAATCCGACCCAGACCGAGTGGGGCATCAACTTTCAGCGCACCATCCGGCGCCGAAACGAGGAGATCCTGTGGCGCGGCTGGCGGCGAACGGAGGGGCTGCGCAGTCCGGTCTTCGCGGGGCGCCTGACCGGGCTCGCGGGCATGTCGCAAGGCGTCGGCCTCGAGGCGGTTCCGTCCGGAATCGCCAACTGGCGCAACATTCCGAGCGCTTCCGACCCGAACACGTTTCCGACCGACCTGAGCCTGGACGTGAACTACAGCGTCACGTCGAGCCTGCGCGCCTCGGTGAGCGTGAACACCGACTTTGCAGAAGTCGAGAGCGACGAGCGCCGGGTCAACCTGACGCGTTTCCCCCTCCGGTTCTCCGAACGGCGCGATTTCTTCCTGGAAGGCTCCGGCGTCTTCTCCTTCGCCCCGAGCAGCGGCCCGTCGCCATTCTACTCCCGGAACATCGGCCTGAGTTCGGGGCAGCAGATCCCCATCCAGTACGGAACGCGTCTCACCGGTCAGGCGGGTGCCTACGAGCTGGGTTTCTATCAGATCGGCACCGCGGACTACGACTTCAGTGAGAGCGCGCTCGGCGACCTGACCATCCCGGGCGAAAGCTTCACCGTGGGCCGCGTGAAGCGGCGACTCTTCGAGCAGTCGGCCATCGGCGCGATCTACACGCGCCGGGGAACGTCGCCGGATTCCATCGGCTTCGCACCGCCCGAGCAGCACACGGCCGGAGTGGACCTCGACTTCAAGACGCGGAACTTCCTTGGCAACAAGAACCTCGAGGCCGAGGCGTTCGTCGTCTGGAACTCGAACCCGCTCGCGGCCTCGGACCCGGAGTACGAGGAGCTCACCTTCCGTGACCTCTCCGCGCACGGTCTCCGGGTCGAGTACCCCAACGACATCTGGACCGGACACGTCTCGTACCGGCAGTTCGGTGGTGCATACGACCCGGCCCTCGGCTTCGTGCAGCGGAACGAATTCCGCCGGATCGAACCGCGGATCGGCTGGTCACCGCGCACGCCGGGCATCTCCTGGCTCCGCCGACTCGACTTCTCGGCGCAGTTCCGGGAGCTGGTGAGCCTGGACGAGACCTTTCCGGGTCGCGACGGGTGGCTCCTGCGCGGCGTGGGCGGGGTGGCGGAGCAGGTGTGGGACTTCAACCTCCTGGGGCTCAACTTCGAGTCCGGCGACAACATCGGATTCCAGGCGACGCAGACCTACGAGTACCTGGATCGGGAGTACCGGCCGAGCGACGGGTTCGTGGTGGCGCCCGGTGACTACACGATCTGGGAGTACCGGATCAACGGGCGCACGGCGGGGCAGCGCCGCGTTTCCGTGTTCGGCGGATTCTCGTGGGGCGGCTTCTGGGACGGCACCACCCAGCAGTACGGCGGGCGCGTGACCGTGCGCCCCGGGCCCGGCGTGTCACTGTCGACGAACATCCAGCGCAACGACGTGCAGCTTCCGGCCGGGGAGTTCACCGTCTCTCTCTACGAGCTGGAGTCGGACTGGACGCCGACGCCGTGGGTCGCGGTCACCGGGCAGCTGCAGTACGACGACCAGTCGGACATCATCGGCCTGTTCACCCGGCTCCGCTGGATCGTGAGGCCCGGCAACGACGTCTACCTCGTCTACACGCACAATTGGCGCAACGAGCTCCTCGACAGCCTGGACCCGAGGAGCCCGAAGAGCTTCAACACGCTTTCACGCGGCGGATCCATCAAGGCGAGCTACACGTACCGTTTCTAGGCCGCGTCGCCGGCGGCGGGGCTCGCCGCGTCCGCCTGCCTGGCTCAGCCGCGGTGCGGTGGCCCTCCGGCTCCGCGGACGCCTCGACCCCCGAGGTCGCCGGTGTGTTCGTGGTCCCGGAGCGTGAGGACGCCGTTGACCACCACGTGCTCGATCCCCACCGGGTACTGGTGGGGGTCGTCGAAGGTGGCCCGGTCGGAGACCGTCGCGGGGTCGAACGCGACCAGATCCGCGAACGCACCCGGCTCGACGACGCCCCGACGGTCGAGTCGCAGCTTGCGCGCCGGCATCTGCGTGACCTTGTGGATCGCGGATTCGAGTGTGAGCGCCCCCGTGTCACGGACGTAGTGACCCAGGAGGCGGGGGAACGAGCCATAGCCACGTGGATGCGGTGCGCCCTCGGACAGCGGCCCGTACGGCGCGTAGGCGCCGCCGTCCGAACAGAGCATACCGAGGGGGTGCGCCAGGATGCGCGCGGTGTTCTCCTCGCCCATCCCGTGGCCGATCATGCCCACGCCTCCCCCGTTCGCCTCGAGAAGCTGCACGGTGAGCGCGTAGGGCTCGACGCCGCGCTCACGCGCGAGGTCCCCCATGCGCCGTCCACGCGCCCATGCGGTCTCGTCGTTGGTGCTGGAGATCTGCACGGAGTTCCAGTCGCCGAGGAGAGCGACCTTGTCGCGGCACGCGCGCTCCAGGGACGACGCGGTATCCGCATCGCGCAGACGGCGAAGGAAGGCCGCGTTCCCGCCGGAACGCGAAGCGCTCGGAAAGAGGTTCGACAGGCCCGTCGCGTACGCGGTGTACGGGTAGCGGTCGAAGTGGACGTCGACCCCGTCCGCTCGCGCCCGCTCGATGAGGTCGAGGGCAGCGCCCGCCTTCCAGTAGTTCCTCTGCCCCTGGGCCTTGAGGTGCGCGATCTGGACCGGCACCCCGGCGAGGCGGCCCACGTGCAGCGCCTCCTCGACCGCCCCGAGCAGACGGTCGTCCTCGTTGCGCATGTGCGAAGAATACGGATACCCCGTGCCCCGCAGCACGCCGGCGAGCTGCGCGAGCTCCGCGGCGTCCGCGAAGCCGCTCGGCGCGTACTCGAGGCCCGACGACAGGCCCACGCATCCGCGTCCGATCTGGTCGGCGAGGAGCTCCTTCATGCGCGCGATCTCGGCTTCGGTCGCGGGCCGGTCCTCGTTCCCGACGACGTGACCCCGCAGCGCGCCGTTGCCCACCATCGTCGCGACGCTCACGGCCGGGCGCTCGCGGCTGATTCGCTCGACGAAGCCCGCGGGGTCCCGGAAGTCGATGTCGATCCCACGCTGGCGGTAACGATCGCGCGTGTCTTCGAACTCCCCGTCCGACCAGGGACCGATGGAGCTCCCATCCTGGCCCACCACTTCCAGCGTCACGCCCTGACGGATGCGACTCTCCGCCCGGTTGTTCACGAGGAGGTTCATGTCCGCGTGCGAGTGGATGTCGATGAAGCCGGGCGCCAGCGCGAGGCCGCGGATGTCGATCTCGCTCGAACCCGGGGGCAGGTTCCGGCCGATCTCCGTGATTCGGTCGCCGGTGACCGCCACGTCCAGCTCACGACCCGGCGCGCCGGTGCCGTCGAACACCGTACCGCCGCGCAGCACGAGATCCGCGCGCCGGCGATCGCGGAGGATTCCGTGGGCGCGACCCGGGGAGATCACGGCCCCCGCGCCCGCCACCGCGGCCGCGCGCACGAACGAACGTCTCTTCATCTTGCTTCCCTCGCCTTGCCTTGGCGGCGGTGACCCCGTGGGTCAGGAATTCCTTCGGACACGACCCGGCTCGAGCCCGCCCGCATGCAGAATCTTCTCCCGAAGGCGCTCCCCCTCGTCGTCCGTGAATTCCAGGACTCGGCGAACGGCGGCCGTGATTTCGTCATACCTTTCGGCCGGGAAATCGTCCCCTTCGGCATGGACCAGGGCCCCGTGGAGCGCATCCATTTCGCGCTCGGCCTTCTCCATGGCGCGACGGAGCCGGTTCAGCGCCTTGCGTGCTTCGGATTCTGCGGATGTCATTGCGTCATCATGCGGCGGGAATGCTCGGCGGGGAAGGCGGCCGGCACAGGAACAGATCGAGCGAAAAGGGTAACGCACTGGACATGACCGATCGATTCGACCTCATCGTGGTGGGCGCCGGACCATGCGGGATCGCCGTCGGTGCGGCAGCCCGCCAGGCAGGGCTGTCCTGTGCGCTCTTCGACAAGGGGTGCGTCACGAGCTCCATCGTGGCGTACCCCTACTACATGACCTTCTTCAGCACGGCGGTCATGCTGGAGGTCGGCGACGTCCCGTTCACCATTCCCGACCAGAAGCCCACGCGCCGGGACGCGCTCGCCTATTACCGGCGGGTGGTGAGCCACTGGGAACTCGACGTGCGTCAGTACGAAAAGGTCGTCGCCATCGAGGGAGCGGAAGGCAGCTTCACGGTGCGCACCGAGAAGGCCGAAGGCTCACAGCGCGAATATGGTGCGGCCGCCGTCGTCGTCGCCACTGGAGGCTTCCAGGCACCGAACTTCCTCGGCGTTCCGGGGGAAGAGATGCCCAAGGTCCGGCACTACTACCGGGAACCGTACCCGTATTTCGACCAGGACGTGCTCGTGGTCGGAGCCGGCAACTCGGCCGTCGAGTCGGCCCTGGAGATGTTCCGCAACGGCGCGCGTGTGACCCTGGTGCACTTCCTCGACACGATCGACCGTGGAGTGAAGCCGTGGGTGGTGCCCGACATCACGAACCGGCTGGAGCGCGGAGAGATCCCCGTGTACTGGAAGCACCGGGTGGCGGAGATCCGTCCGGGCTCCGTGGTGCTGCGGTCCGAGGAAGACGGCGCCACGACCGAAATCGCGAACGACTTCGTGGTGGCGATGACCGGCTGGCGCTCCGATCACGCCCAGCTCGCGGCGCTGGGTGTGGCCATCGACGACGAGACGGGGATTCCCGCCCACGAGCCCTCGACGATGGAAACGGACGTGCCGGGTCTCTACATCGCGGGCGTCATCGCCGCGGGGCACAATGCGAACAGGATCTTCATCGAGAACGGCCGCGAGCACGGCGCACGGATCGTGGCGGACCGGCTCTCCCGGGGCCGGACGGGAGTTGGCGGATGATCCGAGGACGCGCGGCATGCTTGCTGGTACTGACGGCGCTGGCCGCATGCGGCACCGGAGCGGAGCCGGCCGGCGACACCGGCACACGGCGGCCCGACGTCGTCGTTCTCGGCCCGGTCGATGGTGCGGACCTTCCCGGCGTCGATCTGGACCGCGTTCGGGTCGGGGAGCCGGCGCCCGACTTCGCGCTGGCCTCACTGGCCGGTCCCACATGGACGCTCTCCGACTTTCGTGGCGCGAAGAACGTGATCCTCGTCTTCTACCGCGGGCACTGGTGACCCTACTGTGCGCAGCAGCTCGGGGAGCTGCAGGGAATGCTGAGCGAGAAGCAGGCGGCGTCCACGGAGCTCGCGGCCATCTCCTCCGATGATCCGTCGGATCTCCAGCGGATGGTCGATCGGGTCGCGGAGGAGAACGACGGCCTCGTGCTCGACTACACGCTCCTCTCCGACCCGGGTGCCGCCGTCATCAACCGGTATGGGCTGTTCAACCAGGACGACCCCCGCGGCCGCGCGATCCCGCATCCCACCACCTACGTGATCGATACGAACGGCGTGGTCCGCTGGAAGATGACGGAGGTGAACTACCGCATTCGCCCGGAGAACGCGGACATCCTCGCGGCACTCGACGCGCTCGGAGGCTGACGGCACAGCATCGCGGAGAGCTCGAGAAGGGACGGGCTGGGGTCCGTCTACGGAGCCTCGGGCCCCGGGAAGTCGTCGGGCACCTCGACCTCGAGCTCCCCGAGCCGGACGCGCCGGACGCCACGGCGGACGAAAGCGAGCGCGGCCACGCCTCCGAACCGAGGCGACTGGACCGACGAAGTCACCTTCCCGACCACCTTCCCCTCGCCGTCACAGGCATGCAGCTCCGTGCCGGGCGCGGGTGCCGGGACGTCACCGAGCAGAAGCCGCCGCAGGTGCCGGTTCACGTGTCCCCGGTCGCGGATGCGCACGATGACCTCCTGACCGGTGTAGCACCCCTTCGTCTGGTCGATGGCGCGCTCCACGATGCCCGCCTCAGGCGGCAGCGTGTCCTCGTCCATGTCGGTGCCGAACACCGGCCGGCCGGCCTCCACCCCGAGGGTCTGCCAGACGCCCAGACCCGCGGGCGCGGCACCTTCGCGCACGAGCGCACGCCAGAGCGCCGCCACCGACTCGACCGGCCCGTAGACGGTCCACGCCGGAGGCCAGACGTCTCGGCTGCGGACCACGATCAGGCTCTCGCGGGCCGGATGCCGGGCCCACCAGAGGCCCTCCTCGACGTCTTCCATCCGCGCCGGGTCGACCGAAAGGCCGAGCGCGAGCTTCGCGAGGGCCACGGCTCCTCCGGGGCCGGCCACCGAGATCGACGCCAGTGCGGCGGACACGTCTTTCACCGCCGCGAATCGCGGAGGCAGGAAGCGCGCGAAGTGTGCGAGGAGCCCTTCGCGTCCCGCCGCCGGCACGTCGAGCAGAAACCCTGCCGTCTGCTCGTCACCCGGCAGCAGCACGACGCAGTCGCTGATCATCTTGCCCTTCGGGGTGAGCACGGCCTGGTACCTCGCGACGCCCGTCTCGACCCCGGGTTCCGCCTCGTGCGGCGGGGAGGGCATTACGCCGGTCAGGACCCCGCTGAGCATCTGGCCCGGGGCACGACCCGACACGACGAGCCGCGTGCGGTGACCGCGGTCGAAGACGGCCACACCTTCGACCGCGGCCCGGTACTCGGCTCCCGGGTCTCCGAAGTGGCGCACGAGCCGGGTACCGTGATACTCCGCCGCTATGCCACCGGCTTCGAGGAGCAGGGGCAGCAGAGGGCTTGCCTGCACCGGAGCGCCCACACTCACTCGGCCTCTCCCGCGTCGTCCGCGAAGCGTCCCGAACGCAGCGCCTGGACGACCTCGAGCACCTGGTCACGATCCTTCGCGGTCGGCGACACGCGCAGGTACGCCTCGAGCTGACGGACGGCCTCCTCGTGCCGTCCGAGGCGGGCGAGCAGCATCCCTCTGGACCGGCTCTCGGGCGGTGCGGTCGGGCGGATCATGAGGAGACGGTCCACGACGGCGAGCGCACGGCGGTCGTCGCCGACGCGCGCGTAGATCCCCTTCAGGTTCGTGAGCAGTCGGACCAGCATCTCCCGCCGGGAAGCGTGTCGGAGGAACGAACTGCGCATGGCGACCACGCCGCCGTACCCCTGGTCGAGCAGCTGCTGCGCCTCGTCCTCGAATCGGATCCTGCCGCCGTCGAACGGATCGATCAGCAGGCGTACCTCACTCCCCGCGTAGCGCACGAGGAAGTGGCCTGGAAAGTTCACGCCCTCCAGAGGGAGGTCGAGTCGCCAGCCAACCTCGAGAAGTACGATGGCGAGGGTCAGGGGAATTCCAACCCCGCGATCGAGCACGTCGTTGAGAAAGGAGTTGCGCGGATCGTAATACGCGTCGCGGTTACCGGAGAGCTTTCGGCGCACGTACAGCGTTCGGATGACCTCGTCGAGCACGACGAGCGGCGCCGTCTCGTTCGCGAGGCGGTCCTTCACCTCCTCGGCGACCTGATCGAGCCTGGCGAGATAGAGGTCGACGCAGAGCTGCGGGTACTCCTCGGACGCCACCAGGAGCGCAGCCCGGGCGAGGTTCATCTCGGACTCCGAGCGGGAGAGCTCTTCCGCGAGAAGCTGTCTCGGAGATCGCTGAAGGGGGCTCACGGGTCCGTGCGGTACGAGGGTGGCGCGCGTCCGAGGCATCGGACGTTAGCTTCGGTGCTTCAGGTGGGGCTTACCCGACTCGGGGAAATGGTTTCCGCACGAACGCGAGGAGACGATGGCAAGCGAGCCCAGGGATCAGCGGCCGGAGATCCGGCTGTCCCAGCTCAGCCACGGCGCCGGCTGAGCGTGTAAACTCGGCATGTCCGAGCTGACGCAGGTTCTGCGTCACATCGTTCCGGTAGACGATCCGAACGTCCTCGTCGGCCACCTGACGGGAGACGACGCGGCCGTCTATCGCATCGCCGACGACCGCGCGCTGGTCGTGACGGCAGACTTCTTCACGCCCATCGTCGACGACCCTTACGACTTCGGGCGCATCGCCGCCACCAACGCGCTGTCCGACGTCTACGCGATGGGCGCGCGACCCCTCTTCGCGCTCAACCTCGTGGGCTTTCCCCGGAAGCTGCTCGCACACGGCATACTCGACGAGGTCCTGCGCGGCGGGAACGACGTCGCGCGTTCCGTCGGCATGCCGGTACTGGGCGGACATTCCATCGACGACGCCGAGCCCAAGTACGGACTCGTGGTGGTCGGCGAGGTGCACCCCGCGCACATGGTCACCAACGCCGGGGCGCGCCCGGGCGACCGCCTGGTGCTCACCAAGCCGCTGGGATCCGGGGTGATCGCGACGGCGCTCAAGCGCGGGGACGCCACGGATACGGAGATCGAGCGCGCCGTCGCCGTCATGACCGCACTCAACGCGGCACCCGCATCGGCCATGGCCGAGATCGGTGTCTCCGCCGCGACGGACGTCACGGGCTTCGGCCTCCTCGGACACCTCCGGAGCATGCTCCGCGCGTCGAGCGCCTCGGCGACCCTGCGTGCGGCCGACGTACCGCTCCTCGAGGGCGCGGTGGAGCTGGCGAAGGGCGGGCACGTGCCCGGTGGCAGCACACGGAACCTCGAGGACGTGCGCGGCGCAGTGACGTTCGCGGATTCCGTCGACCCGATTCTGCACGTCCTGCTCGCGGACGCGCAGACCTCCGGTGGGATGCTCATGGCCGTGCCGCCGGACAGGCTCGACGCGCTCCTGCGGCGACTCGAGGGCCGGACCCCCGCCCTCGCCGTGATCGGCGAAGTGGGCGAAGGCCCGGCCGGAACCATCCGCGTGGAGTAGACCGGCAGGCTACCGCTTGTTTGCGGGCCGCTTCTTCCCGACGGGCTTCTTCCCGGCAGGCTTCTTCGAGGCAGACTTCTTCGAGGCAGACTTCTTCGAAGCCGGCTGCTTCGCCTGCCGCTTCTTCGGACCACCCTTGCCGGAGGTGTCCTTCTTCGAGGCGTCCTTCCTCGAGACCCCCGTCTTCGCGGTGGGTTTTTTCGCGGGAGCCCTCGTTTTGGCTGTCTTTCCGCCGGAGCGCTTCCTGGCCGGAGCCTTCGCTTCGGCCGCCGGCGGCACCGTCTTCGCCCCCGCGCGCTCCCGCTTGGAGCCTCCCACCAGCGCGACGTCGATCACGTCGTCGAGGGTTTCCGCCAGGTGGAACGTCATGTGGTCGCGCACGTCCTGGGGGATGTCGTCGATGTCGGCCTCGTTGTCGATCGGCAGGATGATCTCGCGGATGCCGGCCCGAACGGCGCCGAGCACCTTCTCCTTCACGCCGCCGATCGGCAGCACTCGGCCGGTCAGTGTAAGCTCCCCGGTCATCGACACGTCGCGCCGCACCTTCCGTCCTGATACGGCCGAAACCAGCGCGGTCGCCATCGTGATCCCCGCCGACGGACCGTCCTTCGGGATGGCGCCGGCCGGAACGTGGATGTGCACCTCCCGGTTCCGCAGGGAGTCCTCGGGAATGCGGAGACGTTCCGCGTTCGCCTTCGCGAACGAGAGCGCCGCCCGCCCTGACTCCTTCATCACGTCGCCCAGTTGACCCGTCAGGACGAAGCCACCCTCCCCCGGCATGACGCTCGCTTCGACGAACATGATGTCGCCCCCCATGGGGGTGTAGAACATGCCGGTCGCCACACCGAGCGTGTCTTCGTCCGCCATCCGCTCCGGATGCACCCGGGGGCGACCCAGCAGCTCGCGCACTTCGTCGGGTCCGGCCCGTACCTTCTTCAGCTTCCCGCCGGCGATTCGCCTCGCGACCTTGCGCGCCAGCTTGCCCACCTCGCGTTCGAGCTGACGCACCCCCGCTTCTCGGGTGTAGTTCTGGATGAGTGCCAGGATCGCTCGGTCGGTCACGCCGAACTCGGCTTCCTTCAGGCTGTTCTCCTTTCGCTGCCGGCGCAGGAGGTAGCGCTTCACGATCTCGAGCTTCTCCGCCTCCGTGTAGCCGGCGAAGTCCACGCGCTCCATGCGGTCCAGGAGCGGTCCTGGAATGCGGTCGAGGTAGTTCGCCGTCGCGACGAAGAGGACCTCGGAGAGGTCGAAGGGAATGCCCAGATAGTGGTCGACGAATGTCGAATTCTGGGCCGGATCGAGCACCTCGAGCAGGGCCGAGCTCGGATCGCCCTGGTACGAGACGCCAAGCTTGTCGACCTCGTCCAGGAGGAAGACCGGGTTCTTGCTCTTCGCCTGGCGCATCCCCTGGATGATCCGCCCCGGCATCGCGCCCACGTACGTGCGGCGATGTCCCCGGATGTCGGCCTCGTCGCGCGCGCCTCCCAGCGAGATCCTCACGTATTCGCGACCCAGCGAGCGAGCGATCGACTGCGCGATCGACGTCTTGCCCACGCCGGGCGGTCCGACGAACAGGAGGATCGGGCCACGCCCGGCGGTAACGGCCTCGTCGGCGGTATCGACCTCGGCCTTTCCTTTCGCTTCCGCCTCCGCGCGGTCCAGGGCGAGCTTCCGGACGGCGAGAAACTCGAGAACCCGGTCCTTCACGTCCTCGAGCCCGTAGTGATCCTCGTGGAGGATCTCCTCGGCCCGGGCCAGGTCGATCTTCTCCTCGCTCCGCTCGCTCCAGGGCAGTTCCGTGACCCATTCGAGGAAGGTCCGGATGACCTGGTACTCCGCGGACTGCGGGCTCGTCCGCTCGAGACGGCGGAGTTCGCGGTCGACTTCCGACCGCTGCTCGTCGTTGAGCTCGAGCGCCTCGATCCGCTTGCGGATCTCCTCGATGTCGTCGCGCTCCTCCTCCTCGCCGAGCTCCTTCTGGATGGCCTTGAGCTGTTCCCGAAGCAGCATCTCGCGCTGACGCTCGCCGAGCTCCGACTGCACCTTCGCCTGGATGTCCTCCTGGGCGTCGATGCGCGCGAGCTCGCGCTCGACCGACAGCAGGCACGCGCGCATGCGCTCCTCGTCGTCGAGCAGCTCGAGCAGCCTCTGCTTGTCGGCGGTTTCCAGCTCGAGGTAGAACGCCACTAGATCGGCGAAGGCGCCGGGCTCGTCGACGCCCTGAATCAGCTGGTTCAACGCCTCCGCCGGAACGCCGCGCCGCGTTCCGAGTTCGGCCGCCCGGTCACGAAGCTCGCTGTCGAGCGCCTGGAAGGCGGGATCGTTCGCGTCACGGGGCTCGAGCGTCTTCATCTCGAGCAACACGGCGTTGAACATCGCCTGCCCTTCCTGATGATAGGAGAGAGCCTGAGCACGGCTCTCGCCCTGGACCAGCAGTTGCACCCCGCCGCGCACACGGTGCGTCTGGATGATTCGGACGACGGTCCCTACCGAGTACAGGTACTCGGGGGCGGGATCGTCCACATTCTCCCGTTGCGCCACGGCGAAGAGGCGCCTGTCACCTTCGAGGGCCTCTTGTACCGCTTCGACGGTTCCGGGTCGCCCGGCAGAAATGGGTACTGCGACGCCGGGGTACACGACGGTGTCCCGGAGTGGCAGGACCGGCAGCGTGAATCGCTCGGCCATCGGTTCTTCATTCTCCTGGCCCACCGCCTCGTCGAGGTCGGGGGCGTGATCGAGTTCTGACAGAGTGATCGCTCCGGCGTTCTTCCGTTGTCACTGCACTTCCACCGGTCCGGCCTGACCCGGCCGACGTTACACGCCGGTCGGTTACGATCGTTGCACGTTCCTTGCCAGAGTTGCGGGGCCCGATTCACGCCGGAACCGCAGGAACCACTGCCACATTGGCGCCGGTGCATACGACCGTCCACGCCACTTTTACGCCCCGGCGGGGGCGGTTAGGTTGGCACCTTGACCCTCCTCGCGCCACCGGCGGCCGATCTCCATGGGCGTTTCCCTCGACGGCATCACGTGGTTTCGCGGCACATCCGTCCGCATCCGTCGTGACGGCGTGGAAATCAACGTCGATCCACACGGGGTCGACGAGGATTCCGAGGCGGACGTCGTACTCCTGACCCACCCGCACTACGACAACTTCTCGGAGGCGGACATCGAAAGGGTCCGGGGCCCGAACACCGTGATCGTAGCACCGGCGTCGATGAAGAAGCAGCTCGCCGATGCCGACCACTTCATGCGCCCCGGAGACATGCTGCAGCTGGACGGCTTCGACGTGCTCGCGGTCCCCGCCCACAACGTCGACAAGAAGTTCCACACGCCCCAGCAGGGCTGGCTCGGGTACGTCTTCACCATCGGCGACACGACCTTCTATCACGCCGGTGACACCGACCTGCTCCCTTCCATGGGTGGAATCCGCTGCGACGTGGCCTTTCTGCCCGTCGGCGGACACTACACCATGGACGTCGAAGATGCGGCCCGGGCCGGGGAGGCGTGCGGTGCAGAGGTGATCATTCCCGTCCACTGGGGAGAGCCCCACGGAAGGGGCGAGGATATCGAGCGGCTGAAGACGCTCTTCCCTCGGACGGTCCACGTTCTCCCCCGTCAGGGCTGAGGCGCCCGGCGGTCGGGCGCGGCACCCCGGTGCACACACCTCACGACTTCGGACAGACAGACTCATGCGCGCTCCCCTCCCCCTCCTCCTCGCGATCCTGATGATCCTCGGCGCCGACGAACCGCGTACCCTGGCGGCCCAGCAGGCGTCCCGCATGACGGGACCCGTCACCAGCCCCGCCACCTACTCCGGGCGCTCGACGGTCTACGCGCCCAACGGGGTCGCGGCGACGAGTCAGCCGCTTGCCACGGCCGCGGCACTCGAGATCCTCCAGGACGGCGGGAACGCCATCGACGCCGCGGTCGCCGCCGCGGCGGTGCTGAACGTCACCGAGCCTCACATGACGGGCATGGGCGGGGACATGTTCGCGATCCTCTGGTCCGCCCAGGAGGGACGTCTCGTCGGACTCGACGCGAGCGGGAAGTCCGGATCGAAGATCGACGTCGACGCGCTGCTGGCCGCCGGCGTGGAGCGGGTGCCCAACCGGGGTGCTCGCGCGGTCACGGTGCCCGGTGCGCTCTCCGGATGGAGCGCCCTCGTCGAGACGTACGGCACGATGACGCTCGCCGAGGTGCTCGCGCCCGCCATCCGCGTCGCCGAGGAGGGATTCCCGGTGACGCCCATCATCGCGCAGGACTGGGCCGGCTCCGTGGAAACGCTCCGCCGGAACCCCGGAGCGGCCGCGACCTTCCTCCTGGACGGCGAGGCTCCCCGGGCAGGCCAGTGGTTCCGGAACCCGGACCTCGCCCAGACCTTCCGGCGCGTGGCGGAGGAGGGAACGGCGGTCTTCTACGGGGGCGAGCTCGGCAGGGAGATCGTCGCCGGGCTCGACGAGCTGGGTGGGTTCCTCACCGTCGAGGACCTCGCAAACCATGCCATTCGCTGGGTCGAGCCGCTGAGCGTCGACTACAAGGGATACACGCTGCACGAGCTTCCGCCCGCCGGGCAGGGAATCGCCGCCCTGCAGATGCTGAAGATGCTCGAGGGTGTCGACTTCTCCTCGATGCGGCACAATTCCGCCGAGTACCTGCACACGCTCATCGAAGCCAAGAAGCTCGCGCACGCGGATCTCGCTCGGTACGTGGCGGACCCGGACCACATGGACGTGCGGCCCGAGGCACTTCTCGAGCCCGCGTACCTGAGAGAACGCGCGACCCTGATCGACCCGGCCCGCGCGGCCGAGCGCCCCGAGCCGGGCGAACCGACCATGGCTTCGGAGACCATCTACCTGACCGTCGCCGACCGGCACGGCAACATGATCTCCTTCATCAACTCCGTGTACGACTACTTCGGATCCGGTGTCGTCGTGCCGGGCACAGGCCTCATTCTGCAGAACCGCGGCGCCGGCTTCACCATCGAGGAAGGGCACCCCAACCGCCTCGGCCCGAACAAGCGCCCGCTGCACACGATCATCCCGGCGTTCGTGACGCGGGACGGACAGCCCTGGATGTCCTACGGGGTCATGGGTGGATCGATGCAGCCGCAGGGTCACGTCCAGGTCCTGCTGAACATCATCGAGTACGGGATGGACCCGCAGGAGGCGATCGACGCGGCACGTTTTCGCCACCTCAACGGTACGACGGTCGCCATCGAGAACCTCGATCCCGAGGTCGCGGCCCGGCTCGAGGCACTCGGCCACGAGCTGCGTGACCCGATCGGGGTCGCCTTCGGCGGCGGGCAGGCCATCCTTCGACTCGCGCGAGGCTGGGCGGCGGCCTCGGACCCTCGAAAGGACGGCATGGCCGCGGGAAACTGAGAGCGAGGAGCAGGCACGTGACCGATCCGGAGTTCGTCATCCCCTTCGAGAATCTTCCGGAGAGGTTCGCGGAGAGCATCCGCAATCCACCGCCGGTGCCCTCCGACCCGACGCCGGCCGCCACGATCGTGCTCCTGCGTGACGCGGCGCCGGGCATGGAGGTGCTGCTGATGCGCCGGAGCAGACGGGCGGGCTTCGTGCCCGGCGCGTACGTGTTTCCGGGTGGACGCGTCGACGGCACGGACGCGATGCCGGACGTGATCGACCACCTCGACCGGCTCACCTCGGATCTGGCGGCGGAGCGCCTCGGGCTCCCGGACGCCCAGCCGCCCGCCATCGCGTACTACCTGGCTGCGCTGCGCGAGGCGTTCGAGGAGACCGGCATTCTCGTGGGACTCAGGTCCGACGGCTCCGCTCCGCCCACCGCCGCGGAAGACGCGCGCATCGACTCCGTGCGCGACGATCTCATGCAGGATCGCATTTCGTTCGCGGAGGCGATCGCCCTGATGCAGTGCCGCATCGCGGGGGACGCCGTCGAATACATCGCCCACTGGATCACCCCGGAGCCGGAGCCGCGTCGCTACGACACCCGCTTCTTCGCCGCGAAGGTGCGGCCCGGCGCCAGGCCCATCGTCGATCCGCGCGAGATGACGGACGCTCTCTGGCTCACCCCGGCCGAGGCACTGCTCCGCTGCGACCGCGGGGACGTCCCGATGGTCTTCCCGACCATCAAGACGCTCGAGCAGCTCGCGCGGTATCGAACCGCGGACGACGCGCTCGCGGGCTTCGCCGGGTCAGCGGTGCGGACCATCATGCCGACCCTCGTCATCACGCCCACCGGCGTGGGGATGGAGCTCGAGCGGTAGCGCCGTCGCGGCGACGGGCTGCGCGCCGGTCCGACCTTTTTCCTTGCCCGCGTGGTACCACCGACGAGAATTGGCACGAGCCCGCCCGGTCGCACGCACGGGCCCCGACACGCTGCGGGCACCCACACAGCCCACGCTGCGATGATGCGGTCTCCCATTCCACTCGCGCTCATCCTCGCCGTGACGCACACGGCGCCGGTGCCCCTGTCTGCCCAGGCCCCGGGAACGGCGCCGCTCGAGATCCTGTACGGCTTCACGCTCATCGACGGACGGGGCGGACCGCCGATCCCCGATGCGGCCATGGCCGTTCGCGGAAACCAGATCCTCACGATCTCCAGCCGACGCGAGCTGCTGTCCGGCCCGAACGCGCCTCGCGACGCCCTCGCGACGAACCTCGGCGGTGGCTACGTGGTGCCGGGGCTGATCGACGCCCACGTGCATCTCGCCACCGTCCCCAACCGGCCGCGGGCCGAGGCCGAGCTCCAGCGGCTGCTCTACGGCGGCGTCACGGCGGTCCGCGACATGGCCGGAGACGCCCGCGCCCTCGCCTCCCTGGCGAGAGACACCCGCCTCGGTCAGATCGCCGGCCCGGACGTCTACTTCTCCGCGCTCATGGCGGGTCCGTCGTTCCTGGCGGACCCGAGACCACAGTCCTCCGCAGCCGGGGAGATCGCGGGCGAGGTTCCCTGGATGCAGGCGATCACCCCCGAGACGGAGCTCGTCACGACCGTCGCGCAGGCGAAGGGCACCTACGCGTCCGGCATCAAGATCTACGCGAATCTCGCCGCCGCGGAGGTCACGCACATCACGGAGGAGGCGCACCGGCAGGGCATGAAGGTCTGGGCCCACTCCATGGTCTTCCCGTCCCGCCCGATCGAGGTCGTCCGTGCCGGGGTCGACGTCGTCTCACACGTGTGCCGCCTGGCATGGGAGGGCATGGCGGACGCCCCCACCGAGTACCATCACGACCAGGTTCCGCAGTACGGCAGCTTCTCGGCGGCCTCCCCGGTCTTCACCGAGCTCTTCGAAGCCATGAAGGCCCGGGGGACGATCCTGGACGCCACGCTCGCCATGTACGCCCGCGCGGACGCGGACCCCGACAATCCGCTTTCCGACAGGTGCGAAGTGGGCTTCGCCCGCGCGCTGGTAGCGCGTGCGCACGCCCAGGGCGTGCCCGTCGCCGCCGGCACCGATTTCACCCTGCCCCCGGACTCGCCATTCCCGGCCCTGCACGTGGAGCTGGAGGAGCTCGTGGCCAACGGTGGCCTCACGCCGATGAACGCCATCGAGAGCGCCACGCGCGTCGCGGCCGAGGCCATCGGCATCGAGGATACGCACGGGGTCCTGGAGCACGGCCGCCCCGTGACCTTCGTGCTCCTCGCGGACGACCCGCTCGAAGACATCACGAACCTCCGCTCCGTGAAGGCTGTCTGGAAGAATGCAGAGCGCTTCGACCGGCGTGGCTATCGCGTTCCCTCGGCCGCCCAGCCGGACCAGTCCACGCCGCAGAGCGGTCCCGCCTCGGCGCACGAGGCGCTCGAGCACTGGCTCGGACTGTGGCGCCGCTACGACCTCTCGCACTTCGACGAGGTCTTCCTCGACGACCCCGCGCTGACGTACTTCCCCAACGACTCCGCCGGGCTGATCGAGGGGTTCGATGCCGTGCGCGCGTACCACGCAGGACTGGGCTTCGTGGAGGGCGGCTTCCGCCCCGACGCCGAACTCTGGATCGAGGACGTGGTCGTGTCGGACTTCGACCAGAGCTCTAGCGTGAGCGCCGTCTGGCGCTACGGGAGCCGCGTGCTGGCCGACGAGGCCCCGGGCGGCCCACTCACCATCGTCATCATGCGCACGCGTGCCGGGTACCGGATCGTGCACGTCAACATGGGGAACTACCCCCGTGGCGGCTGACACGGGCCGCCGGGCTGGCCGCGTGCTTCGGCTGCTCGTTACCGGACTCGCCGTCGCTCTTCCGTGGACGGCGTGCAGTCCCGAGCCCTCCCCGGATTCGGCCGCGCGAGCGGCGGAGCTCGCCGTTCGATCGCTGATGGCCGCGTGGGAGAGCGGGGACCAGGCCCTCATCGAAGACCTCTTCTGGCCGCAGGCGACGTACGACGACTTCGCCAGCCAGCAGACGTACGAGGGCATCGAGGAGATCGTCGGCTACGTGACCGCGGTGCACGCATGGGCGGACGATGTCTACTGGAACGTCGGCGCCGTCCACGTCACGGAGCACGGGGCCGTGGCCGAGTGGGTCTTCTCCGCCATTCAGGCGCGACCCATCGGCAGCCAGATCCCCGTCGGCAGCGGTCGCGAAGTGGTCACGAACGGGGTGACCCTCATCGAGCTGGACGGAGGACGCATCATCCGCGCGGCCGACTACATGGACACGGCGCCGCTGCTCCTCCAGATGGGGGCGCGCATCGAGATGCCGGGCGGCGGCGTGGTCGAGCTGCCCGACGGGCGCTAGGCCACAGCACGCGTTCGGTGCGGCGACCGCCGGCCGCTCCAGCCGGGGTTGGCTGATCAGACGAGCCGGGTGAGCTCGGCCAGCGTGCTCCACGCCTGCGGAAGCCGCCCCTCCTCGACGTCGTGGATCAGCTCGACGAGCCGCATCGTGAGCGGCGTGCCGACGCCGGCCTCGGCGCCGAGCCGCGCGATGGGCGCGATCTGAGCGTCGACCTCGGTCCGGCGCTTCCGTACGGCCAGATCACGCCAGACCCCGCTGTGGCTCTTCGCCGAGCCACGGTTGAACGCGACCAGGCGGTCGAGGCTCGCGTGCGCGGCCGCGTCGCCGCTCCGTGTCGAGAACGCCGACGGGTCGAATCCGTCGAAGGATTCCGGCTCGATGCCCAGCGCCTCCGCGACGGCCATAGCCTCCCGCGCGAGACCGATGACCGCGGGACGGTGTTCCGGGGCGTCGAGGACGTCCGCGATGGAAGCCTCCGCGAGCGCGGTCGCGAAGAGCATCGAGCCGTACGCGAGCTTCCCCCACAGGAATCCGAGGATGTTGGCGGTCAGGAGAGCGTCGGACTCGAAGTCCAGGAAGAGGCGGTGCACCCAACCGATGCGCGGCGTACGCGCACCGTCGAGCTCGCCGACCACCACCGCCCCGCGGTTGCCGCGCATGATCACCCCGGGCTCGATCACGTCCGCGCCGTAATTCACGAAGCATCCGACAGTTCGCCCGACGCCGACCGACTCCGCGATGACGTGCTCGTTCAGCCCGTTCTGAACGGAAACCACGAAGCCCTCCGGCGCCAGCAGCGGGTTGATGGCGTCCATGGCGCCGCGCGTGTGATGCGCCTTCACCGCGAGCAGGACGACGCTCAGCGGAGCGGTGACGGTGTCCGGCGTCACGCATGACGCCGGCACGGTGAAGTCGTCGACCGGACCGGTGATCCTGAGGCCGCGGTCTCGAATGGCTCGGGCGTGGGCCGGGTCGGCGTCCACGAACAGCACGTCGCGCCCCGCTCGGATCAACCGCGCTCCGATCGTCCCTCCCATGGCCCCTGCCCCCCACACCACGACCGGACCCGCCGCAGGGACGTTGCGAGCGCTCGACCCGGGCTCATCGACGGGCGCGCCAGGGCCCGGTAGCGGCTCCCTCGTCACATCTGGCGGTACGCCGGCCCGCTTCCACCTTCGCGCGGCGTCCAGCGTGGTCCGAGTACGTCCGTCGCCTTGCAGTCGACGCAGTTCGGCGCGTTGACGACGAGTCTGTCGCCATCGCGCTCGTACACGCCCGCCGGGCACAGGTGCACATAGAGCTCCGCGGCTTCCGGGCTCACGTCCTCGCCGACGATGAGGTGCGAAGGGATGTCGTCTCGCGTCTGGTTTCCGGACTTGTAGACGGCATCGACCTTGGAGAAGGTCAGCTTTCCGTCGGGCACGACCTTGTCGACCTCGGGGCCGAGGCGCTTCGGATGGGCCGCGTCCTCCTCGACGGAGATCTTCCTTCCGGGAAACGCGCCCTTCGTGAGCGTCATCAGGCCGGCCTTCGCTCCGCCGACGAGGAAGCCGCTCTTGAAGGCGAGTCGCATGTTCCGCCGACCCTGGAGATCCTTCATGATGAGGCTCTCGTCCACCGCCTTCGTGTACCCGGCGAGTCCTGCCTCGCTCACGTCGTCGGCCTTGAGCGCCGCGAAAATCTGGCGGGCGGCCATGATGCCCGAGTGCATCGCGTAGTGGATCCCCTTGAGGGACGACACCTCGACGTAGCCCGCGGCGTCACCCACGACGATCAGACCGTCACCATGCCGACGCTTCGGCACCGCGTAGTAGCCCCCCTCGGGAATCGTCTTCGCGCCCCACTCCACCATCTCGCCACCCTCGAGCATCTCCCGGAAGAGCGGGTGCAGCTTCAGGCGCTGCAGGGCGTCGTGCACGTCGAAGCGGGCGTCGCCGTAGTCGAGTCCGACCACGAGCCCCAGCGCGACGAGGCTGTCCGACATCGGATACGCGAAACTCCCCCCGAATGCGTCGCCGGGAAGTGGCCACGCCATCGTATGCACGATCCGGTCCAGGGGCTTCTTCACCTCCCAGAGCTCCTTCACGCCGAGGGCGTAGATCTGGGGGTTCTCCGACGTCACTCCCTGCCAGTCGTACCAGGCCTGCGAGAGGGGTCCGCGCGACCCTTCGGCGAGCACGGTCACCCGGGCGGTGAGGTCCACCGGGGGCATCGCGTCAGCGCTGGACGGCTGGCCGTCGCGACCGAGTCCCGACGGCGTAGTCCGCACGCCGATGACGTTCCGGCCTTCGACCAGCAGGGAGTCGACCGGAAAGCCGGGAAAGACGTTCACCCCCATGCCTTCGGCCTGTTCGCCGAGCCAGCGCACGATCTCGCAGATCGACGCGATCCAGTTGCCGTGGTTCCTCATGGTCGGAGGCGTCGGAATGCGGTGCGCCTTCGACGCGGTCATGACGTAAACCGACTCCTTCTCGACCGGCCGGCGCAGCGGTAGCTCCTCGAAGGGCACGTCGGGAAAGAGCTCCCGGAAGGCGCTCGGATTCACGACCGCCCCGGAGAGCGTGTGCTCACCGAGCTGTCCGGCCTTTTCCAGCACGCCGATCTCGATCTCGCCGATCCCCCCGCCCGCCTCGTTGTCGGCCTTCACCAGACGCGCGAGCTCGATCGCGCCCGCGAGTCCGGCGGGCCCCCCGCCCACGAAGACCACGTCCATCGGGATCGCCTCGTCGTCGGGCTGGTCGGCCACGATGAAGCGCTCGCGCGGGAGTGGCGGCTGATCATCGAGGGAACGGATCGACGGGCGCAGCACGCGCGTGCGCTCGGCCATGGTGACTCCGGTGCTGTACGGGGTTGGATCCGCGTCGACGGACGCGTGTATCGAATCGCTCTCAAAAGATCGCGAAGACGGACGGGCGCCTGTACCCTCGACCCGTGATCGCGATCCGAGCCAAAGCCTCGAATCGACGGAAGATCCAAGTCATGGCCGAGACCCGCCCCCGCACCCTCGGTGAGCTCCGCGCGAGCGGCTACCGAAGCCGCTCGGTCAAGGACGAGATGCGCGCCAACCTCGTCCGGAAGCTCCAGTCCGGGGAGGAGCTCTTTCCGGGTGTCCGCGGCTACGAGGACTCCGTGGTGCCCCAGATCGTCAACGCGATCCTCGCGAGGCACGACTTCATCCTGCTCGGGCTGCGCGGCCAGGCGAAGAGCCGGATCCTGCGTCAGCTGGCGCTCCTGCTCGACGACCAGATCCCCATCCTCGCGGGGAGCGAGGTCAACGACGATCCCCTCCACCCGCTCTCCAAGTTCGGCCGTCAGATCGTCGAAAGCATGGGGGACGCGGCCCCCGTGGAGTGGGTCGATCGCGACGCCCGTTACGTCGAGAAGCTGGCGACTCCCGACGTGACCATCGCCGACATGATCGGCGACGTCGACCCCATCAAGGCGGCGCGCGGCGGGCACATCCTCGCCGACGAGCTGACGATCCACTACGGCCTGCTGCCCCGGGCCAACCGCGGCATCTTCGCCATCAACGAGCTTCCGGACCTCGCCGGTAAGATCCAGGTGGGCCTGTTCAACATCCTCCAGGAGGGGGACGTGCAGGTGAAGGGGTACCCGATCCGGCTCGCGCTCGACGTGCTGATGGTGTTTACCGCCAACCCCGAGGACTACACGGCGCGCGGCAAGATCATCACCCCGCTCAAGGATCGGATCGGCGCGGAAATCCGCACGCACTACCCCGAGGAGCTGGAGATCGGTGTCGGGATCACCCGCCAGGAGGCGTGGGTCTCGCGCGACGGGTCGGTGGTGGAGGTCCCCGACTTCCTCGAGGAGGTCGTCGAGCGCGTCGCCTTCATCGCGCGGAACGACAAGCGCGTCGATCAGCGTTCGGGGGTGAGCCAGCGGATGCCCATCACGGTCATGGAGACCGCGGTCTCGAACGCCGAGCGACGGACCCTGCAGCACGGCGAGCAGCTCACCGTCCCGCGGGTCGCCGACGTCTACGCGGCGCTCCCCGCGATCACTGGAAAGATGGAGCTCGAGTACGAGGGCGAGCTGCATGGAGGTGATCGCATCGCTCGCGAGCTCATCCAGCAGGCCTGCTCACACGCCTTCGACGTCCGTGCTGCCGGCGCCGACGTGGCCGACATCGTCGACTACTTCGAGACCGGCGGCGCGCTTCAGGTCGGGGACGACGCCGCGTCCGAAGCATGCGTACGGGGCTTCAGCACCGTGCCGGGACTCCTGGATCTGGTCCACAACGTGGGACTCGCGGCGAAGTCGGCCAGCGCGGGCGCCCGGGCGTCCGCCTGCGAGCTCGTGCTCGAGGCGCTCGTCGCCCAGAGGCGGATCAGCCGGAGCACGGCAGGCTACACCCGTGCGCCGCACCAGGGACCTTCACACGGAAAGGGGTACCAGGGCTTCGACCCGATGGGCGGGCTCGACCTCTGACGCTCCAGCGGGCCGCCCCCTCCCCGGCGCGGCGGCCGAGAGCGCCCTCTCCAGGTCTTCCCAGAGATCCTCCACGGCCTCGAGACCGACCGAAAGCCTGAGCAGATCGTCCGGGACCCCGGACGCTTCCCGGTCTTCGGCATCCACCACGCGGTGGGTGAGGTGTGCCGGGGCCTGGATCAGCGTGTCGACGGATCCCAGGGACACGGCACGCGTGATCAGCCGGAGTGCCTCCACGACGCGTCGCGCGGCGTCCGCACCCTCGCGCACCCGGAAGGAGAGCACCGAGCCCGGCCCACGCTGCTGCGTTCCGAGCAGACGCGTCTCGAGGGGATCCCCCGAACTACCGGGGAAGTGCACCTCCGAAACCTCCGGATGACGAGCGAGTCGCTCGGCCAGCACCCGGGCGTTCGCCTGCTGTTCGCGCACCCGCACGGGGAGGGTCTGGAGTCCGCGGTGGAGGAGGTAGCCGGCGAGCGGGTGCAGGATACCGCCCGTGATCATGCGGACCTGCCGAAGCGCTCTCGCCCACGCCTCCGACGTCGCCACCGCTCCGCCCATGACGTCGCCGTGCCCGCCGAGGAACTTGGTCGCGCTGTGGACGGACATGTCCGCCCCGAGCGCGATCGGATTCTGGAGCACGGGCGTCGCGAAGGTGGAATCGACCACTACGGGTACGTGGTGTCCGCAACGGACCTCCGCCGCGCGCACCAGCGCGACGACCGCCCGGATGTCGACCATCGCCAGCGTCGGGTTCGCGGGCGTCTCGAGGAAGACGAGCGAGGTGTCGGCGCGAATCGCGCCGCCGACGTCTTCCGGGGCGACCCACGACACCTCGGATCCGAGGAGCCCGGAAGTGAGCAGGTGGTCGGTGCCACCGTACACGGGGCGCACCGCCACCACGTGGGTCCGCCGCATGCCCGCGTCGGGCGCCGCCGCCGCCATCACGACCGCGGTGATGGCGGCCATCCCGGTGGCGAACGCCACCGCCGCGTCCGCACCCTCGAGCTCGGCGAGCGCCCGCTCGAAGGCGGCGACCGTCGGATTGTGGAGGCGCGCGTAGATGGGATTGGGCGCCTGGGCCTCTCCCTGGATCAGAGCCTCCATGGAGTCCGCGGCGGCGGACGACGTGCGAAAGCCGTAGGTGGTGGAGAGATCGATGGCGGGAACGTGGGGCTCCCCGAACTCCCGGGCCGGATCCCGGGGCTCGTGGCCACGGGCCGCGTGAACGGCGCGGGTCTCGATTCTCATGATCGCCTCCTCGGACATCGACGACGGCAGGGGCCCGGGCATCGAGGCCCGGATCCCGTTCCCTATGGAATCAAATTTACCTATCGATGCTGTGATAGAGCTCACAGGCCGCATATTATTCTGTTTATGGACACCTTCGCCGACTTTGACCGAATCGATCGGACCATCCTGGCGCTTCTGGCGCAGGATGCACGGATCACCAACAAGGACCTCGCGGAGCGCGTCGGCCTGTCGCAGTCCGCATGCCTCGAACGCGTGCGCCGCCTCACGGACCGCGGCGCGATCCGGGGTGCCCATGCCGACGTGGATCCGACGGCATTCGGGATCGGGGTCCAGGCCCTCGTCTCTGTCCAGCTGAAGCGACACACGCGGTCGGCGGTCGCCCGCTTCGAGGAGCGCGCGATCGCTCTGCCGCAGGTGGTCGCGCTGTACCATGTGACCGGTGGCACCGACTACCTCGCGCACGCGGTCGCTCAGGACATGGAGCACCTCCGGGACTTCACGCTGGACGCGATCACGAGCCTGCCCGACGTAGCGCGCGTGGAGACGTCCCTGCTCTTCCGATCGACCACGAAGCCGGTCTGGCCCGACCTCACCGGCGAAAGCTGACGTCGGCCGTCGCGTGGGGACGGCTCGCGCGGGCTACTTGCCTCCGTCCACGGGCAGAACGACTCCGGTGATCCAGCCCGCGTGCTCCGACGCGAAGAAGAGAACCGCGTGGGCGATGTCGGCAGGCGTGCCGAGTCTCTTGAGAGCGATTCCGCGCAGCAGGTCGTTCTGTCCGTCCACCCCGTACGATTCCCACTGGCGGCGCGTCGAGTCGTTCGAGAGCACGAAGCCGGGCGCGATGTTGTTCACCGTGACACCATAGGGACCCAGCTCGTGCGCGAGCTGCCGGGTGAGCCCGATCTGCCCCGCCTTGGCCGAGGCGTACGCCTGGATCCCCGTCTTGCTGACGCCGAGTCCGGCCCCGCTCGAGATGTTGACGATACGCCCTGACCCCGCGGCCTTCATGTGCGGCGCGACCGCCTGGGATGTCCAGAAGGCGGCGGTCTGGTTCACCGCCACGATGGACTCCCACTCCGCGACGCCGACCTCCTCGAGGGGTCGGCCGACCTGACCGAGCACGCCACCCGCGTTGTTGACCAGAACGTCGACACGGCCGGTCGCGGAAACCGCCGCGTCGACCCAGGCCTGAACGGCTCCCCTGTCCGTGACGTCGACGGCCATGCCGCGTCCCCGCGGCCCCAGGATGGCCACGGTCTGTTCCAGCTCCTCGACCGCCACGTCGCAGGCGAAGACGTCGGCGCCGCGGGTGGCGAACGCCCCCGCGATCGCGCGCCCGAAGCCGTGGGCCGCGCCGGTTACGAGCACGGTCATGCCGCTGAAATCGATGTTCACTCGGGCCACCCCTCGCTGAGCAGGGTCCGGGTCTCCCGGACGGCGATCTCCCAGATCCGCATCATCTCGTCGTCGGGCCTGGAATACCACCCCCCAAACGACCCGTCCCCGATCGTCTCGCGGAAGCGCTCGGGCGACATGTCCTCGCGTCCGGTGAGATCCACCGGTGGCTTATGCCTGTCGGGAGCGACAATGCCGTGTATACGGGTCCAGGGAAACGTCTCCATCCATGAAGCGTGCGACGCCGCCGGGTCGATCGCGTCGATCGCCGCGCGCACCTCCGGACCCTTCCACCAGTCGTGCCAGAGCAGACGCACGCCGTCCGCGCTCGTGGCCCAGGCCTCGGCCGCGGGACGTGCGGGCGCGTTCCCCCCGTGCCCGTTGACGACCAGGATGCGCCGGAATCCGTGCCGGTACAGGCTCTTCAGGACGTCGGCCACCACGCGTTCGTAGGTGTCGGGCGAGAGCGTCACGGTGCCGGGGAAAGCCATGAAGTACGGCGTGATCCCGTACGGCACCACGGGGAAGACCGGAATACCGAGGGGCTCGGCCGCATCGAAGCCGACCTTTTCTGCGAGTATGCTGTCGACTGACAGACTCGCGTATGCGTGCTGCTCCGTGCTGCCGAGCGGGAGGACGCACCGGTCGTCCTCCCCGAGGTAGGACTCGACCTGCATCCACGTCATCTGCGCGATCTTCATTCCGTGTTCACTCCGATGGTCCGCATCCATGAATCGAGGACCCGCTGTTGCGCCCGGGGCATGGCCCGGTTCCCGGGCGCGCCGGCTTCGACCCATGCGACCTCGCCCGAGGCCACGACGTCGCACTTCGCCACCTCGAGCGCCCAGGGAAGGTACACCGCTTCGAGGTGGGTGAAGCGGTGCCGGCAGGGCTCGAGCGGAAGGGGCTCACCCACGACCGCCAGACCCATGGATCGCACCAGGGCGAGAGCCTCCGCGCGCCCGGGCTCCTCCCCCGGGGCCCCGTCCGGGCCGGCTTCGCGCTCCGGCCGGCCCGTCCCCGCTCGCTCTTCCGCCTCCGCGGGATCGTCGGGCAGGTGCCGCTCCGGGAAGGCCCACATCCCGGCGAGGAGACCATCGGGCGGCCTCTTCTCGAGCAGAAGGCGGCCGCGGTGCTGAATCACGGCGAGCGCGATTGCGGACGTCGGCACCGCGCGCTTCCGAAGAGGAGCCGGACGCTCGGCCTGCGTTCCGGCAGCACGGGCGGCACACCAGGGCGCGACCGGACACGCGGCGCACCGGGGACCGCGCGGCGTGCACACGGTGGCCCCCAGCTCCATGACCGCCTGGTTCCAGTCGCCGGGTCGCTCGGGGTCGACGAGCTCGGATGCTCGCTCGCGGAGCCAGGCAGGCGTCGGTGCCGGGGCGTCGAAGAGTCGGGCGAGCACCCTTCGCACGTTCCCGTCGACAGCGGGCACGGCGGCTCCGAACGCGATGCTCGCCACGGCGCCGGCCGTGTACTCTCCGACCCCTGGAAGGCCCCGAAGGCCCTCGAAGGTGCGGGGGATCGTTCCGCCGTGACTCTCCCGGACCACGCGGGCCGCCCGGTGAAGGTTGCGCGCCCGCCGGTAATAGCCGAGACCCTCCCACGCCTTGAGCACGACGTCTTCCCGCGCGGACGCCAGGGCGTCGATGGTCGGGAACCGATCGAGCCAGGGACCGTAGTACCTCCGCACGGTCTCGACGCGCGTCTGCTGGAGCATGATCTCCGACACGAGGATCCGATACGGATCGGTGTCCGCTCGCCAGGGCAGCTCGCGTGCAGCGCGATCGTATTGGGCGAGAAGCGCGGCACGCAGCTCGGCGCGCGAGGCGGGCCCGACCGGAGTGTACTTCATGGCGGGAAGGTACCCCGCCAGGTAGCATGGTGTCATGCGCTTCACGACGTATTCCAAATACAAGGGCAAGTGGCTCGACGCCCTGAACCTCGAGTCCCTCCTCGAACACCTGTCCGACTTTCTCATGGACGGAGGTTTCGCCGGAGGACCGCACTTCCATCCCTACTGGGGATGGTCGGGCGACGAGGACGTGAACTCCACCGACGCGCTCAAGCGGGCGCTGCTCAAGGCGCTGCTCGAAAGCGGGCAGCTGACCCCCGAGATGATCGACGAGCTCCGCGGCGAGGGTGAAGGTGACGACGACGTCCGGAAGCAGATCGCCCAACTCCTCGACGACCTCGTCGCCCGCATGGCCGAGGAGGGCTTCATCAACCTCGAGACGGGCAATCCCCAGATGCCGGGTGCCACGTACGACGTGACCGGCCAGGGAGAGATCGACGAAGCGAAGCAGGCGGCTCAGCAGGTCCAGTTCGGACTCACGCAGAAGGGAATGGACTTCCTCGGTTACCGCGCGCTGAAGGGGCTGCTCGGCGCGCTCGGGAAGTCGAGTGCCGGCTCGCACGACACCCCGCACCTGTCCACGGGCGTGGAGGCCGAGGCCGCGTCCCGGCCGTACGAATTCGGCGACACCATGAACCTCGACATCCCGGCGACGCTCAAGCGGGCGATCGAGCGCGAGGGCCTCAGCGTCCCGCTCGACCTGGAATACGGGGACCTGATGGTGAACCAGTCGGAGTACCGGTCCTCGTGCGCCACGGTGCTCCTGCTCGACATCAGCCACTCGATGGTGCTGTACGGCGAAGACCGCTTCGCTCCCGCCAAACGGGTCGCGCTGGCGATGTCGCACATGATCCGCACGCAGTTTCCGGGAGACACGCTGCGCGTCGTCACCTTCGGCGATCGCGCCCAGGAGATCCCCCTCTCGCAGCTCGCGAAGGCTCAGGTCGGACCCTTCCACACCAACACCGCCGAGGGCCTGGAGATCGCCCGCCGCATCCTGAACAGCCAGAAGAAGGACATGCGGCAGATCATCATGATCACCGACGGAAAGCCGAGTGCGATCACGCTGCCCGACGGACGGGTCTACACGAACTCGGGTGGGCTCGACCCGATGATCCTCAAGCGGACCTTCGACGAGGTGGCGGCGTGCAGGAAGGGTGGCATTCTCATCAACACCTTCATGCTGGCGCAGGACCCCTATCTCGTGCAGTTCGTCCAGAAGGTGTCGGAGATCGCACGTGGAAAGGCCTACTTCACGAGCACGATGACGCTGGGCCAGTACATCATGATGGACTTCATGCGGAACAAGCGCAGGAAGGCTGGTTGAGGGCGGCGACCCTGACGGCCGCGGCGGCGCTCATCTTCGCCGCGGCCTGTGCGCACGTGCGGGCATCGGGCCCGACCGGCCTCAGCGAGCTCCGAACGTTACCCGTCCGCCGACGTAGATACCCCGCCCCGGAGCTGCGAATCCGAACACCTCCTGGTACGACACGTCGAGCAGATTCTCACCTCGGAGTGTGAGCTCGAGCCCCGGCCTCCCGGGCCGCGCGTCCAGGAGTGTCGCCTGGGCACCGGCACTCAGGAGCGTGTAGGCGTCGAGGACGACGGCGCTCGCCGGGAAGGTCGTGAAGTCACGGTCCGAGCGCGCGCCCACGCGCAGCACGCCGGCCTGGAGTCGCAGTCTTTCCAGGGGGGTCCAGGCCGCAGAGGCACCGAGCGTCCGGCCCGGACGGCGCAGCAGGGGTTCCCCCTTCACGAACGTCGCCCCCTGTCCCTGGTCGAAGCCGGCATCGACCACCTCGGTCGTGAGCCAGGTCACCTCCGCGCGGGCGCTCAGCGCACCGGCGAGGAACCTCGCCCCCGCTTCCACTCCGCGTGAATCGGCCTCCGCCACATTGAAGAAATTCGGATCACCCGGCTGGGGAGGCGAAAATGTGTACTGGATCAGATCACGGAACTTCTGGTCGAACCACGTCGCGTCCAGCGTGATGGCGCCGTCGAGGAGTGACTGCTCGACGCCGACCTCCCAGGAGGAGGACCGCTCGGGATCCAGGTCGGGATTACCCATGGCGAAACCACTCGAGAAATTCTCGAAGAAGGTGGGCTCCTTGATGGCACGACCGGCGGCGCCACGCAGACGCCCGGTCGCGGACCACGCCAGCGACGCCGCCGCCTGCCAGGTCAGGAAACGACCAAAGCGTTCGTTGTTCTCGGAGCGCACACCTCCGCTCAGCGCGACCGGACCGACGTCGCTCACCAGGTGGACGTATCCGCCGCGGTTCCAGCGGCTGTTGTCGCTGCGGGACGTGGACGCTCCGAACTCGCTCGACGACTCGCTGAACGACCGATGCGACTGAGTCTCCACCTCGACTCCGACCGTTCCAGTACCGATCCTGCCAAGCGCGACGTTGGCACGCACCTCCGCCCCGGAGCGCCGCATCGCGTCCAGACTCGTGTACCCGAAGAAGCCGAGGGTGTCGGCCACGTCGTCCATCCGGTCGTCGCTGCCGCCCTCCATCTCGTACGAGGTCAGGAGCGCCGCGATCTCGACACCGCTCGACACGCGCCTCGACAGATCGACGCCGACGGAGGCCTCGTCACCGAACGTGTAGGCGTTGAGGTCGACCACGTTTCCCGTCCCGTCCGTGGGGTAGTGGTACGACCGGCTCCCGAGTCGCGTCGAAAGGCGCAGCGACGTGCGGTCGTCGGGTGCCAGCAGAACGAAACCGTTGAAGACCTGGTTCTCGGCCTGGTTGTTGTATTCGAGAATGCCGTCGGTGTCTCGTCGGGCCAGCGTGAAACCATACCGCGCCGGGCCGGCCGCACCCGCGAGGTCGGCCACCAACTCGGAGCTTCCGAAGCTGCCAGCCCGGTACGTGACGGAGCCAGCAGGGGCGCCGCGGCCGGTACGCGAGATGATATGAACGACCCCTGCCACCGCGTCCGACCCGTACAGCGCGCTCGCCGGCCCGCGCACGACTTCGATGCGCTCCACGTGTTCGGTGGTGAGCCCGGAGAAGTCGAAGGCGCCGCCCGGCTGGTTCACCTTCACCCCGTCCACCAGTACCTGCACGTAGTCGCTTTCGCCGCCACGCATGAAGACCGAGGTCACCGCGCCGAACGAGCCGGACTGCACGACCCCGACGCCCGCAACCTCACGGAGCGCCTCGACGACGCGCACCACCCCGCGGGCCCTCAGCTCGTCACCCTGAAGGACGGTGACGTGTACACCCATGGCCGACAACTTCCGTGGGACCGAGGTTCCGGTCACGACAAGTCCGTCGAGATGGTACGCGGCCGAGTCCGGCAGCGGCGGATCAGTCGCCTGCGCTCGCTGCTGCCGAGCGGCGAGCGGGGCCGTGGTCACGAGAGCGAGAGCGAGCGTGGTAACGGGTGCTCTGGCGATCCTTCGCATGTCGGGTCCTCCTCCCCGCCCGCGCGGGAACGGTGGCGGTCACGCGAAGTGCCGGCCGGAGGAGCGGCGGCGGCGAAGCGTGACGCGCTCCGTCTCGGGAGCGCGGCTCCGCTGGCGCGGCGGCCGACTCGCCCGGCCTCCCCTCCGGAGACCTGATTTCGGGCGTGAGGGTGGGCCAGGTCTCCTGGCTCGAGGCCGCGCGATCCGCCTTCCCGGGGATCTCCCCAGTGGCATCTCGGACCGGCGTTCCGGGATTCGTCCCGGACCTCTCACAGTGGCGGGGCCGCACCGGACTTTCACCGGCTTCCGTATTGGCCGCACCCTCGTGTTCGATTGTGCCGCATGATCGCGGCCATCTCAGATGAGGTCAAGCGAACGTCGTGCAGCCGACTTTCCGATCCAGGCTACCCGTCGCGACTCAGCGGCAGCACCTGCGGAGCTCCCTCGTCCGGGCCTGGACCGGGATGCGGCGTAATCACGACCGGCCACTGGAACACACGCTCCAGCGTATCGTCGACCAACACGTCGGCGGGAGTGCCGACCGCCTCGACCCTTCCCCCCGCCAGCAGGACGAGATGCGACGAAAAGCGGGCAGCCAGGTTCAGGTTGTGCGTGGCCACCACCACGGTGAAGCCCGAGTCCCGGGCGAGGTCGCGCATGAGCTCGAACGTTTCCATCTCGAAGTGGAGATCGAGCGCCGCGGTCGGCTCGTCGAGAACCAGGGTGGTCGGCTCCTGAGCGAGCGCCCGAGCGATTCGCGCCCGTTGACGTTCACCGCCGGACAGCGTGTTGATGGACCGGTCAGCGAGCTCGAGAACGCCGGCGCGCTCCATCGCCCGCTCCACCGCATCGAGGTCCGCCGATGTCGTGCGCCCCAGAACACCGACGTGCGGGTACCGACCCATTTCGACGAGGGTTCTCACCGACATCGGGAAGGCAAGCGGCTCTGCCTGGGGTACGAACGCGACGCGCCGGGCGATCTCACGGCGACGCCACGAGTCCACGGGACGCCCCGAGAAGTCCACCCGGCCGACGGTCGGAGCGAGCTCCCCGAGCATGACCCTCAGCAGC
>Ga0222714_10000325_pt1 | contig 57381 bp, 51 predicted proteins | sample C33_3DmetaG_FD_165048 | JGI IMG/M metagenome (GOLD analysis project Ga0222714, IMG submission 165048) | Estuarine water microbial communities from San Francisco Bay, California, United States - C33_3D | ecosystem: Environmental > Aquatic > Marine > Unclassified | place: USA: California... | reverse complement strand
CTTAGAGAGATATTAAAAAAAAAAAAACAAGAAATTTAATTAAAATTGAAGATTTAATAATAAACATTAAGGAAACTATATTAACCAATGAAAACCAAAAATAAAATTTACTTTTTAGAGTCAAAATCAATATATATACGTCCTTTTGAACTTAAGGATATTACCAAAAGTTATTTAAGGTGGATTAACAACCCCGACATTAATTTTGGAATAGAAGGTAGATACCCATTAAATGAATACGAGGCTAAAGAATTTTTTGATAGTACAAAAAAATCAAAAACTTCAGTAATGTTTGCAATTTGCCTAAAAACAAATTCAAGGCATATTGGTAACTGCATGATAAGTAACATTGACTGGATCAATAGCAGGTGCCGATTTGGAAGGATAATTGGAGAAAAAAAATATAGATCGAAGGGAATTGGTTCGGAAATAACTTATCTTTTACAAAAATATGTCTTTGAAAAATTAAATCTAAACTCTATGTTTACTGGTACAAAAAAAAACAACCTGGCTTCAATTAGGAGTAATAAAAAATCTGGAATGCAAATAGAGGGTATTTCGAAAGAAGCCATATACTCTGATGGTAAATATTATGATGAAATTAGATTCGGAATTACAAAAAAAATGTATTTTGCAAAATTTAAAATAAGTTGAAAAAAATTTTTTTAATATCGGATAGCTTTACTCCAGACAAGACAGCTGCAGCAAAATTAATGCATGATTTAGCTATAGAGCTATCAAAAAATCATTTGATATACGTAATTACAGTATCTGCTAAGAATTTTTTTATTAAAAAAAAAAATATCAATATTCTAGGTACAAAAGTTCCATTTATCAGATCAAAAAATAAACTTTTAAAATTTATAGCTGAACTATGCATGTCATTTGTAATTTTTTATAACTTTAAAAAAAAATTTAAACTCTCTTTAAAGCCAAATCTAATAATTTGCTACTCCCCTTCGATTTTTTTTGGCTTCTTAATTAAAAAACTTTATTTATTAAATATTAAAGTAAAAAAAATATTAATACTTAGAGATATTTTCCCAGACTGGTTAGTTGCAGCTAAAATTTTAAATAAAAAAAATTTAATCTACTTTCTATTAAAATTAATTCAAAAAAGATTTTTTAAAATTTTTAATTTAATAGCATTACAATCTTTAAAGGACATTAAATTTATTGATAAAGCATTTAAAAAGAAATGCATAGAAATTAATAACTGGACAAGTGCTGAAAATTCACCATTAAAAAAAAATAATCAAAAAAAAAAAATAATATTTGGTGGCAATATAGGAATGGCGCAAGAAATTCAATTTTTAATAGAGATTATCAATTTTGTTAAATATTCAAACAAATATACACTCACTATTATTGGATCTGGAAGAAGTGAAACTTATCTTAAAGATATTTTAAAAAATAAAAATTTCAAAAATATACAAGTTCTTAAAAAAATATCACAAAAAAATTATTATAAACTACTTGAAAACTATGATATTGGCATAATATCATTAAAAAAAGATATACATTTCAACAACCTTCCTGGAAAATTTTTATCTTATATAAAAAAAAATTTAGCAATTTTAGCTTTTTGCTCAAAAAAAATTGATTTATTTAATTTAGTTAATGATAATCAATTAGGAATAGCTATCAACAAATATAATCAAAAAATTATTGAGAAATCACTAAATAAATTATCAAAAGAAAAAATATTTTTTAAAGAAAATTTAAGAAAAAGAGTTAAACATTTGATTTGTAAAAAGTTTAACGTAAAAAAAGTTTCAATAACCCTGCAAAATTACATAAGATGATAAAATTAATTCAAGAGTATTTTGTTTATAATGTGTTTAATTTTATTGATAAATTATTCCTTTTTTTATTGCCACTAATACTACTAAAATACATCGGTGAAGTTAAAGTGTATAATGCAGTAGAATATATTTTTTCAATATCAGCAATAGTTGTCATTTTTTTAGATATTGGAATGAAAAATTTTCTTTTTTACAAATTCAAAATAGAGAAAAATACCAAGAACATCTTAGAAGTAATTGAAAATAATTTTATTTTTTATTATTTTTTTTTTAACTTATTTATTTTTTGCTTTTATTTTTTAATACAATTTTTATTAAATATAGAGAATGTTTTAATTTACTTTATAATTGTTAAATCACTTTACCTAACTTTAATTAATTTTTATAAAATTTTATTTAGGGCAAAAAATACTCCGACTAAAATTTTTTATTTTTCTATTTTAAATAGCTTATTAAGTATTTTGTTTATTATTATAAATTTCAAATTTTTTAATTTTTCAACAATATTAGTGTTTTTTTTTTCGCAAATTTTATTTATAATATTTTTTATTTCGTTAAAATTTAATGTAATTTTAAAAAATTTAGATATAAAAAAAATTATTTCTAAAATTCACTTTTATAAAGAATCTTTTTTATTTACTTTTCCGTTAATGATTTCTATTTGCTTATATAATTTTTGTATTAATTATGGAAAAATTTATAGTTTTAATTATTTAAATGAGATGGAAATGTCATTTATAGCATTTGTGCAAAGAATTTTTTTATTTTTAACATTTTTTCATGCCTCGTTTGTAAGTTTTTTTCAAAAAAAAATCTATGATGACGATGATAATTTGATAAGTAAAAAAAGATTTTTAAGTTATATTTTTTTAATTTTATTTATAAATTTTTTTATAATTTTATTTTTTGATAACTTATCTTTGTTCTTTAAAATTAAAATTGTAGATCTTTTTCTTGTTTATCTTCTTTCATTACATACTATTATTTGGTGTATTTCTTCTTACCTTGACATGTATTTAACCAAAAATAATAAAAATTATTCTATTATGAAATATCAAATAATTTCAGTTTCTTTTTTTATTATATTTATGTTTTTATTAAAAAAAGTATTTTTGATTACTTACGCAGTCTCATTACTAATATCTTCGATTGCTTATATGTTGCTAATCATAATTAAATTAAATAAAATGAGATTTATATTTAAATAAAAAATTAAAAAAATGAATAATTTTTTAAAAACTATTCTAGAAATAATAAGAATTTTTTATGGTGAATTGTTCAATAATAAAATTCCAATTAATAGAAGAATTAATAGAATTCTAGCAAGATTTTCTATATCTAAATTAATTACTAAAATCATAATTTTAAAAAATTCTAAGAATAATTTTTATTTTTCAAATGATAATAATTTTTCGGAGATAAACATTGTTAGGGTTACTAATAACCTAAATAGAGATGGGATATTTGAAAAATTTAAGGTTAATAGTGACGATCTTGAATTAATATTAAATTACTGCAGAAATAAGAAATTTAATTTTAATAGAGATCCAAATAGGCAGGTAAATTTTAGCGAAAGATTTGATTTTAGAGATCTATATATTATGAATATAATGAATCCTCATAAAGAATGTGAAGCAATTGATAAAATTTTTAGAAATAAAAAATTAGTTGAAATTGTAAAAAATTATTTAGGTGTTTATCCAAAGTTAGATTCAACACAAATATTTTGGTCAATACCTTATTATGACAAATTTGGAAAACCAAAAGAGCCCCCGAATAAAGAATTTGGCTTTCATTATGACATTGATGGTTTTAAGTTTCTAAAATTTTTTATTTATCTAACAGATGTAACTGATCAAAATTGTGGTCAACATTCATTTATTATTAAAAAAAATGAAAAAACATTTAAAGAAAAAATTTTTCGAAGAATTGATGATAGATTTGCATTTGAACAATATAATTCTAGAATAAAAAATATTTTTGGGAATAAGGGAACTGCATTTTTAGAAGATACCTCCTATTATCATAAAGGTAACTTTCCTTTAAAAGAAAGAGGAATGTTAGCTTTCACTTATAATTTATCAACTTGGTAAAAAAAAAAATTATAATTGATTTAAGTTGGTTAGATCACTCAAAAACAGGAGGGGGTGAATATCAAGCATTAAATATTATCAATATTTTATTAAAAAAAGAGTTTCGAATGAAATTTGAAATTATATTTTTTATCAAGCCAGATACATTAAATAGAAATAATTTTAAATTTTTAAAAAATTTTAAAATTATTAAATTAACAAACTTTTCTTATTTAAATTATTTAATAATTTTTTTTGTATCTCCTTTTATTTTAAAAATCAAAAGGATAGATATTTTTTTTTCTACAAATATTTACATACCAATGTTTAAATTTTTTAGATTTAAAACTATCGTAAGCTTAAATCATCCTTTATGGATAGAAAAACCAGAACTAAGTTCTTTTATAAAGAGAGTAATTTATAACATTTACTATAAAAGTCTTAAATCAAGAAGTGATTTGTTAATTTGCTCTAATAAAGTTGTAAAAAAAATATTTGATAAGAAATTTAAATATAAAAACACAATTGCAATTAATATTCCAATATACAATTTAAATTCTCCACGTAAACATGAAAAAATTAGAAAAAAAATTAAAAAACTTAAAAATAAATTTTTTTATTTTACCCTTTCATCTTTAGAAGATTATAAAAATATAGAAATATTAAAAAAAATTTCTAAAAAAGTTTTTTTTAGCAATAAAGCTATAATAGTATTGGCAGGAAAAAGACCTCGCAATAAACTTTTTGATACTGCATTTTTTAAAGATTTGGGTGAAATCAACGAAAATGAAAAAAAATGGCTATATAGCCATTGCAATATTTATATTCACCCTTCACTTTTTGAAGGTTTTGGTATGATATTAGTTGAGGCAATGAAAATGTACAAACCTATAATTTGCACGAATACAGAGGTTATGCGACATGTGACAGGAAACTGCGCAACCTATATTAATAAACCAAAAAATGAGATGGAATGGTTACAAAAAATACAAAACGTTAAAAATATAAAAAAAATCAATTACAAAAAAATTATAAAAAGATATAGTTTGCCGATAATAAAAAAACAATACATGAAAGTTTTTAAAAACTTTTTACATTAATGCAAAAAATACTAACAATTTTTGGAACAAGACCTGAAATAATAAAACTAAGTGTTTTGTTAGGAAAACTTGATAAATTATACAAGCACTATACTTTATTTACTGGTCAAAACTATGACGAAAGATTAAGTAAAATATTTTTTCAGGATTTAAAAATCAGAAAACCTAATTTTTTATGTAAAATTGAAAAAAAATCTATTTTTAATGATTTATCAAATATTTTTATATTTACTGAAAAGATTATTAAGAAGATTAAACCAGATGCAATAATACTTTTAGGTGATACCAATAGCTGTCTAACTGGAATAGTTGCAAAAAAATTTAAAATTCCAATTTTTCACCTTGAAGCAGGTAACAGATGTTTTGATCAAAGAGTTCCTGAGGAAATAAATAGAAAAATTATAGATCATATCAGTGATGTTAACTTGGTATATACCGAACATGCCCGAAGAAATTTAATATCTGAAGGATTGGATAGCCAATATATAATCAAAACTGGATCTCCGATGCTAGAAATAATAGAAAATTTTGAAACACAAATAAACAATTCAAAGATTTTAGAAAAATTAAAATTAAGCAAAAATAGCTATATCCTTTTTAGCTCCCATAGAGAAGAAAATCTTGATAATTCAATAAATTTTCAAAAATTAATCAAATTTTTAAAAATTCTTTCAAAAAAATTTTATAATAAAAAAATTATTGTTAGTACACATCCAAGACTCAAAAAGAAAATTAATAATAAAAAAATTAATTATAAAGAATTTAAAAATATATTTTTTAATGAACCTTTTAAATTTAGCGATTACATCACCCTTCAAAAGAATGCTTTTTGTATTTTTAGTGATAGTGGAACGTTAACTGAAGAGTCTGCCATACTTGGTACTGAGTCTGTCATAATTCGAGAAAATCATGAAAGACCAGAGGGTGATGACTGTGCAACTTGTATGACATATGACTTTGATAAAAAAAATTTTGGAACAATGTTAAATATAATCAGTAAAAATAAAAAAATTATCAAAAATAATAAACCACCAATTGATTATGAGAATAATAATTTTTCTGAAATAGTAATTTATGCAATAAATAATTTCTTAAATAAGATAAATAAATTCAAATATTTTAAGAGTCAATAGTCTTCAAATTTCTATAAATCAAACCAACTGAAATACCATAAATTGTCCAAAACATAACAGACTCCCAGTTATTAAAAAAACTTCCTGTTGTTTTTACAGGCCACAAAATTACTAAACAAATAAAAGCAGGGACGTAAAAAAAATTATCTTTGGATTTTTTAATAATCAAAATTTTTAAGATAAAATTTAAAATAAATAAAAAAAATATAAATAAACCCACCAAACCAAGCTCGGATAAGATTTCTAAATAATAGTTATGAGGATGAGTACTAGATCGTAAATGTTTATTAGATGATTTAATATTAGAGTATTTTTTTTCGCTAGATAATATTCTAAAAGTTTTTATACCACTTCCAAAAACTTTATAATCTTTCCATATTTCAACGGCAGTTAAAAAATGAGCTCCGTGATGTGAATCTAAAAAGTTGTCGATTTCTTTAAGAGCTGTACCACCGGCAATATGATATGCCTCTAATTTATTTTTTTCTGTTATTAAATTTGGCAAACCAACTACATAAAGTGTACTGTCAATCATTCTGGCTTTATAATGTGGAAAACTAAATAAAATCGAAACTGACAAAACGAATAAAATAATTAAATTCTTAAAAATAAATTTTCTATAATTTGAAATAAATATTAAACAAAAAAATAAACACAAAAATAAAAAAAGAATTGAAGATCTTTCTCCAGTTACTAACAAACCCAGAAATAAAATTAAATTTATTAAATAAACTTTCCAAGTAGAATTATATTTAGAATATAACCAGAATATTGAAATCACAGAAAATTTAGATAAGTAGCTACCTGATCTTACATCGGTAAAAAAACCTTTTACCCTATATTCAAATTTAAAATTACCTATAGAAAAAAAAATATTATTTTGTTCTAACTGAATGTGTAAAAATTCAGTAATGTTATAAATAGACTGCAACAAAACTATTAACAAAATAATTTTAAAAAAATTATCAAGTAATTTTTGATCGATATTTATAAAGTAAATAGATAAAAATATCGAAAAAATAAAAAACCTAAAGTAAAAAGAACCTCTTTGAAAACTTGTTGAAGGATCATGAGAAAAAATAACATTAATTAATAAATAAATAAAAAAAATTAAAAATAACAAAACGTCTTTTCTAAAAAAAAGATTAAAATCTTTTTTAAATTGTGAAAAAAAAACTATAAAAAATAATGATAAAATAACAACAAATAAATCAGAAACAAATCTTGAAAATATTAAGAATAAGGGAATAGTAGCTACTAAAAAAAAAACATATTTGCTTTTATATATATTAAATTGATTTTGTATATTTTTCATTTAATGAAGTGTATATAGAAATAAAATGAAAACACAAAGTTTAATAAACTTTATTAAAAAGTACTCACAAAAAAAAAATAAACTAATTTTAGAATTGGATACAACATCATTATATAAAATTATTAATCTTATAAAAAAAACATATACAAAATCTTCTACTGTTTTTATTTGTGGTAATGGCGGTTCAGCATCTGTAGCAAATCATTGGGCATGTGACCATGGAGAGGGTATCAAAAAAAACTCTAAAATAAAACCAAGAACAATAAGCTTAAGCTCTAACATTGAAATAATTACAGCAACTAGTAATGATTTTGATTTTTCTAAAATTTTCAAAAACCAACTTGAAAATTTATATAACAAAAATGATTTGCTAATTTGTTTTAGCGTATCTGGCAACTCTAAAAATATTATTGAAGTTCTTAATTACGCAAAAAAAAAGAAAATCGAATCAATTCTTTTTTCAGGAATGAATGGTGGAGTTGCAAAAACTATTGCTACGCATCACATTAATTTTAATTCAAGAAATTTCGGATTAGTTGAAGATTGTTTTCAATCAATAATGCATATAATTGCTCAAAATTTATACAGTAAAACTAATATTTCCTTTTAAGCAAAAAATCAAAAAAAGTTACTGAAATAAATTTTAATAAATAAATTATTTTAGTAGTTAAACTAAAAAAATATTTTTTATTATTATAAAAATTATATAATATAGAATTCGCTACATCATCTGTATTTTTTTTTTTTAATTTGGAATCAAAAGAAATATTTTTGCCAAAAATTTCAGCTTTTTGATTTAAGTTGGTGCTTAATGAACCTGGATAAACCATCAAAATTTTACTATTCTTTAACTCTAAGTTTAAACTTTCTGAAAAATTTTTTAAAATTGCTTTTGAAACACAGTAAGAACTTAGATTGGGAGCTCCGCTTAAAGATAAATTTGACAGGATACAAATAAGTTTAAAATTTTTTTTATTAATATTCAAATAGCACCTGATGATTTTAATAAATGATAAGGCATTAATTTTAATGTCGTCATCAAATTTTTTTTCTGGAATATTGCAAAAACTTCCGACCGTGAGTCTCGCTGAGCAAAATATAAATAGTTCAATGCTTGATTTATTCGCAATTAAGTATTTGATTACTTTGTTTACATCTTTATCAATGGACAAATCACACTTGTAATGAATATAGTTTTTAAAACTCTTTAAATTACCATTTTTGCTTGAAGAAATTGATATAACTTGGTAATTTTTCTCAATAAAAATTTTTGCGAACGAAAATCCTAAGCCACTGGTTGCACCAAAAATTACGACTTTTTTTTTCACTTTATTATAAATGTTAAATAGTTAACTTATTATACTATATGATTTTAAAAATACTTAAAAAAAATAAAATAAATAAAAGGTTAATTAACAAAATTTCCAAACTTAAAAATCAACAATGGAAGCATGGCGTCAAATCTAATATCAAATGGTTTCAGGAAAAAATAGAAGAAGATGATATTCATTTTATACTATTTAATGAAAGCAAAATAATTGCATACAATTGCTTGAGAAAAAAAAAATTTTTAACAAAACAAAAAATTAAAAACACGCTTTATATTTTTGATAGTCTTATAGTATGTAAAAAATACAGAAATAAGGGTCTGGGGAAGTTTATCACAATTGCAAATCTGATTTTTTTAAATAAACTTAAATTAAAAAGTTTTTTACTTTGCAAAAAGGAAAAATTACCATTTTATCAAAATATCGGTTGGAAATTTTATAAAAATATTAGAATTAAGTTAACCAATCACTCATCAAATAATTTAAAAATGTTTTATAATTTTTCCAAACCATTAAACATAAAAGAAATTATTTTTTAATTAGTCTGAATTTAAAATAACTTCAGAAGCTATTTTAGCTACAGTCATAATTGTCAGCTGTGGATTGTATTCTGTCGAGTCGTATAAGCTGCTTGCATCAGCAATAAAAATGTTATCTGTTCCTTTGAGTTTAAAATTTGTTTCTATTGCAGATATGTTCTCATTGTTTGTTCTCGAACAACTACCAAAAATGTGAGAACTAGCCAAAATAAATTTTTTTGCGATTATTTGATTGTGTAAAAATTTTGGATATTCCGAAATACTTTCAATTTCATTCTTTATTGAATTATATGGTAAAAAAACTTTTTTTGCCCCAAGTTCAAATAAAAAATTTGAAATAACTTTATTAATAAATATTATTTTTTTTAAGTCTTCATGATCTGGTGAAAATAATATTTTTGGTCTACCAAATATATTTTTTTTTATCATACCTCTTGATTTTGAACTTACTGAGCCCACCCAACTTGAAATATTTTCTATATCTTTATACTCTTTTAACAAATTATTTCCTATTAAATTTAATTTTGACAAAATCAGTTCTTTAGGCAGGCTCTGACTAAAAAATTTTTTACAGTCTTTTAAATTTGTTGTTATTTCATAACCCATCGGCAAAATCTCAATCTGATTTTTTGTTTTATTAAATTTTCCAGACAAAGATGTGCTTAAATGGCAGGTCAGATTTTTTCCAATGTTTTTATTTTTAATTTTGCTATTTAACAAAACCAACGGTGTGTTTATTGCTCCCGCACAGAGTATTATTTTTTTATTAACATAAATATCAAATTTACTATTTTCTGATACACATCTTACATAACTACCTTTTTGGTTTTGAATAATTATTTTTTCTACTGTAGTTTTGTAAATAATGTTTTTATCATCAAATCTAGAAAAAATTTTATTTTCAATAGTTACTTTCCCATCAATTGGACAACCCATCAGACAGGTATCGGTAAAATTACAATTTTTTGCAGATCTTAGCTGAGATGAGGCTTTCATCCCAAGTTTGAGACATGTTTTATTTACCAAAGATTTGGAAATAACATGACTTGTATTTTTTTTTATTCCAAATTGATTTATAAGATAATCTTCAGATTTTAAAATGTTTTTTAAATCAAAAAAAGCTGAATTGTTGAAGAATTTTTTTAATTTTTTAGCATAATCATTTGTTGTTTTCTGCATAATAGCCCCATTTATGACTGTTGATCCACCAACGCATTGACCCTGCAAAAATGGTATTTTGGTTTTACCGGTACTAATTTGATAGCCTCCATCTTTCCAGATTGTAGATAAAGAGCCTATGAAGTTTTTTTCAAAATTATTTGATGATATCCAATCACCCTCTTCTATTAATAAAAAATTTAATTTTTCTTTTTTGAATTCATGAAAAATTATGCCACCGCTGGCACCAGATCCTATAATTAAAAAATCGGTTTCATATTTAGTTTTTATATTCATTTGCTCCTGATATTAAAAGAATTGCATGACTTTTTAATAATTCGATACCACCCCAAAAATAATAATTATTTGATTTGTACAATCGCATTAAATAAAAAAATTTTTTATCTTTATTTAAATAATTAAAAAACCTTAAAGAAAAAAAAAATGCATAAAAATTTATAAATATACAAAATAAAAAAATAAGAATTCTGATATTCAATGGTATTTTTTTATAAAAATTAATAAAAATTTTAAAAATAATTGGATGATCAATCTTTTTATTTAAATTTGGATATAAGGAAACAAATACCGGCAATAACAAATTATAAAGAATTCTATTAAAAATTATCATTAAATATTATTACATATTTTATTATTAAAAGGACAGATAAACATCAAAGCCAAAAACTATATGCAGTTTATATAGAATGTTTAATAAATTTATATATATAGTTATGAATTAATGACAAAAAATAAAATTGTAAATTTAAAAGATTTAAAAAAATATTCAGATTCGCAAAGAAAAAGTAAAAAGAAAATTATTTTAGCTCACGGAACTTTTGATTTATTGCATATTGGTCATATAAAGCATTTAACTTTTGCAAAAAAAAATGCAGATATATTAATAGTCACAATAACTGCTGATAAATTTGTAAAAAAAGGTCCGGACAGACCTGTTTTTAAGCAAGAAAATAGAGCTGAAATGCTGGCAGCATTAGAGATCGTTGATAAAATTTGTATCATCAACTCACCTAGCGCTATTGAAGCAATTGAAAATGTCAAACCTGACTATTATGTGAAAGGTATAGAATATAAAAATACTAAAAATGATATTACAAAAAAAATTAGTAAGGAAATTTCTATTTTAAAAAAAAATAAAGGAAAAATTATCTATTCAAATGATGAAACTTTTTCTTCATCAAATTTAATAAATAATTTTTTTTCCCATAGAACAAATGAACAAAAGCAAAAATTAAAGATGATAGGAAAGAGAAATATACTAAAAAAAATTATTAATGATGAAAATAGAATAAGTAAATTAAAAATTTGTATAATTGGAGACACAATTTTTGATATTTATAGGTTTGTCTCGCCTATGGGCAAATCACCAAAAGAAAATGTGATTACGAATCAATTTATTAATGAAAAAAGATTTGCAGGTGGTGTTTTGGCTGCTGCAAATAATTTATCCTCTTTTTGTAATAATATAGAAATTATTACTCATTGTTATAATACAAAAATTGAAAAAAATTTTGTTTTCAAATCTTTAAATAAAAAAATAAAGATAACAAACTTTAAAAATATAAAAAACCCCGTAACAAAAAAAATTAGATATATTGAAAATGGATTTAATAGAAAACTATTTAGTATTTACGAAATGGATGATAATATTTCAAAAGGAAAATACGAAACTCAAATTATCTCTTATTTAAAAAATAAATTAAAAAAATTTGATTTAGTTATTGCTGCAGATTTTGGCCATGGTTTTATTTCAGAAAATATAATTAAGTGCCTAGAAAAAAATTCTAAATTTTTATCTGTGAATGCTCAAAGTAATAGTGCCAATCATGGATTTAATTTAATCACAAAGTATAATAGAGCTAATTATATTTGTATTGACCTTCCTGAGGCAAAACTTGCTGTTAAAAATAAGTTTGCAACACCATTAGAAATTGCTACAAAATTACTACCCAAAACAAACAAATTTAAATATTTTTCTCTAACTTTGGGTAAAAATGGGTCTTTGATATGCAAAGACAAAAGTACTTTCGAATTAGACTCTTTAACAAAAAACGTTATAGATACAATGGGTGCAGGCGATGTATTCTTTGTGCTTACTTCAGTTTTTGTATATTTAAAATATAATATAGAAGAAATAGCACTTATTGGAAATACGGCTGGATGCCTCAAAGTAAATATTCTCGGTCATGAAAAAACTATAAAAAAAGAAGATTTTTATTCTCTGATAAAATCTGCTTTAATGTAAATATAAATATGAAAAATGTACTATTAATAGGTGGGGCTGGTTACGTAGGCTGCCAATTAACAAGAAAATTAATTAAGAATAATTACAATGTTATTGTTTATGATCTTTTTTTGTATGACGAAAATGTACTTTCTGATCTTAAAAATAATTCACAATTAAAATTGATAAAGGGCGATATAAGAAACTTGGATTTTTTAGAAACATTTTTAGAAAATATCGATATAGTTATTCATCTTGCTTGTATATCAAATGATCCCTCATATGAACTAAATCCAAATTTGGGAAAAGATATAAATTTTAATTGTTTCCCAAATTTGTTAAAAAAATTAAAAAAATTTAATATCAAAACTTTTATTTACGCATCATCATCAAGTGTTTATGGCGTAAAAAAAGAAAATGTTGTTACAGAAGATTTAAGCGCTGAGCCGTTAACTGACTATTCACTATATAAATTAAAATGTGAGCAAATTCTTTTAAATGAAAGTAGTAAATATAAAAAAACTATATTAAGACCTGCTACAGTTTGTGGATATTCGGAAAGACAAAGACTGGATGTGATTGTTAATATATTAACTAATCATGCATTTTTTAACAAAAAAATTATTGTTCATGGGGGCAATCAGCTTCGACCAAATATTCATATTGATGATATGTGTGAAGCATACTTAGCGGTAATGAATAATCAAGATTTAGTAAATAATGAAGTATTTAATGTTGGATTTGAAAACCATAGTGTTAATGACTTGGCATCTCTTGTTCAAGCTTCATGCATTGGTACTGAGATTATAAGAGAAAAAGTAATTGACGAAAGGTCTTATAAAATTTCGTCAGAAAAAATTTTAAAAAAAATTAATTTCAAAACAAAAAAAAATGTTGAAGATGCTGTAAAAGATTTGGTTTTTGCGTTCGATAAAAAAAAATTAGTTAATACATTTAATGATGACAAATTTTATAATATCAAAATTATACAAAAAAAAATCAATAAGCTGATTAATGATTAAAAATTTAGATATAAAAAAATTATTTTTAAATATTTTAAAAATAAGAATCCTAGAAGAGACCATATCTGAGAATTATCAAAAACAAAAAATGAGATGTCCAATACACTTGTCAATTGGACAGGAAGCAATAGCCGCCGGTATCTGCCAAAATCTTAATGATAAAGATCAGGTTATATCAAATCACCGCTGTCATGCTCATTACCTTGCAAAGGGAGGTAGCGTGAAAAAAATGATCGCTGAATTACACGGTAGTCCGGATGGTTGTAGTGGAGGTCGCGGTGGTTCTATGCACCTATTTGATGAAAAAAAAGGTGTTTTAACTAGTGTGCCTATAGTTTCTAGCTCAATACCCGTGGGTGTTGGAGCGGCACTTTATTTTAAATACTTAAACAAAAAAAATATATCAGTAATTTTTTTTGGTGACGCTGCAATTGAAGAAGGTGTTTTTTACGAAAGTCTTAATTATGCAAAATTATTGTCCCTTCCAGTTTTATTTGTTTGTGAAAATAATTTTTTTTCTTGCTTTACTAATATTTTTGAGAGGCAACCTAAAAATCTTTTAAAAAATATTTCAAAAGCTTTTAGTATCAAAACTCACTACATGGATGGAAATAACTCCATAAATATTTTTAAGAAATCAAAAAAAATTATTAAAGAAATTAAACTAAATAATAAACCACAATTTATACTATTGAATACATTTAGAACTTATGAGCACTGCGGACCGGGCATAGATGACAATTTAAAATATAGAAATAAAAAAACTATAAAAGAATGGAAATCGAAATGTCCATTAGAATTTATAGAAAAAATTTTATTAAAAAAAAAGATAATGAATACTCAAGAAGTAAAAAAATTTAAAAAAGAGTATAAAAATAAAATAAATTCTATTTTTAAATTTTATGAAAAGGAAAAATTTAAAACAACAAAAATAGATAAAATAAAGATTTATGCTTAAAAAAAGAATTATAAGTGCAAGCACAGCTATAAATGAAGCTACAATATTGGCTATGAAAAAAGATAAAAAAGTTTTTGTTATAGGTGAAGGTGTAAATGACCCAAAAAAAATCTTTGACACTACAAAAGATTTAAAAAAAAAATTTGGATCAAAAAGAATTATCGAGACACCAATTTCAGAAAATGCTATGACAGGTATGTGCATTGGTAGTGCCCTTATGGGTCTTCGACCGATACAAATTCATCAAAGAGTCGATTTTGCATTATTAGCATTGGAACAAATTGTGAATAATTGTGCAAAATCATATTTTATATCAAATTCAAAGCATAATGTTCCTATGGTAATTAGAATGATTATTGGAAGGGGTTGGGGTCAAGGACCTATGCATTCTCAGATTTTAGATAGTATGTTTGCACAAATACCAGGATTGAAAATATACATGCCAACATTCCCAAAAGATTTTAAAGGAATGCTTCTATCTGCAATAGAGGACCCAAACCCTGTTGTGATTTTAGAGCATAGATGGCTTCATAATATAAAAGGACATGTTCCAAAAGGATACTACAAGTATAAATTAAATGATTTGAATAAAATATCAAACGGAAACGACTTAACAATAGTTGCAAATGGCTACAATTTATTAGAAGTACTTGAAATAAAAAATATTCTTTCAGATATAAACATAAACTTTGATTTATTTGATTTAAATATTCTTCAGCCTTTAAAAATAGATAAAATTATCAATTCTGTAAATAAAACTAAAAGGATCCTTTTAATTGATAGTGGATTTAAAAAGTTTGGTATTGGAGCTGAGATATTAAGTCAAATTATAGAAAAAAATATCAAATTGAATGCAAAACCAATTAGATTAGGACTTCCATTTTTACCTACTCCATCCACAAGGTTTCTAGCAAATAAATACTATATTAACAAAAAAATAATTCTTAAATCGATTTTAAAAATTTTAAATAAAGAAAAATATGAATTAAAACTTTCAAAATTTTTAAAATCTAATATACCGGTTGATGTACCCGATCTAAATTTTAAAGGACCTTTTTAATGAAAGTAAGATATTCTTATTTGCCACAACAATTTGGAAATTGTCCAGATTTATGGGCAAAGTTAAAAAAATTTGTTAAAACTGGCGATTTTACACTGGGAAAACCTCTTCAAGAATTTGAAAAAAAATTTGCCAAACTAATAGGGACTAAGTATGCCGTGGGCGTTAATTCAGGAACAGATGCTATAAAATTAAGTTTAAAAGCTCTGAATATAAAAAGTGGTGATGAAGTAATTACTGCTGCAAACACTTTTGTGGCGACCGTTGGCGCTATATGCGAGCTTGGAGCAAAACCAATATTTGTAGATTGTGATGATAGCTTTTGTATAAATGTTGACTTGGTAGAAAATAAAATTACCAAAAAAACAAAAGCAATAGTTCCTGTTCATTTTACGGGGTATATGACTAATATGATCAAATTAAACAAAATATCAAAAAAATACAATATTCCAATTGTTGAAGATGCATGTCAATCAATACTAGCGTCTATCAATAATAAAAATTCTGGCACTTGGAGTAATTTTGGAGCTTTTTCACTACATCCTTTGAAAAATATTAATGTATGGTCTGACGGAGGAGTGATTGTAACCAGTAATGAAAAATATTATAAAAAATTAAAACTCTTAAGAAATCACGGTTTAATAGATAGAGATAGTGTTGAATTATGTGGTTATAATTCTAGGCTAGACACTTTTCAGGCTGTCGTGGGTAATTGGTTAATTCCAAGCGCAAAAAATATAGCTAATACGAGAATAAAAAATGCAAAATTTTATGACAATGGCTTTTCTCAAATCAAGGAAATCACAATTCCTCCAAGAATAAAAAATTATAAAATTGTTTATCATCTATATATTATTTTTGCCGAGAGAAGAGATGAATTACTTAGGTATTGTATCAAAAAAGGGATAGAAGCAAAAATACACTATCCTATCCCAATGTACAGACAGAAGGCAATGAAATTTCTAAATCATAAAACTGGGGACTTTCCTGTCTCGGACAGACATGCAAAATCAATTATAAGTTTTCCATGCGATCAACATCTTTCTAAAAAAGAAATGCAATATATAATCAAAACTGTCAAAAATTTTTATTCAAAGAAATGAAAATTCCTTACGTTAACTTAGGAAAACAATATCAACAGGAAAGAAAAGAATTACTAAAAGTAATTGACAAAACCATGTCTTCAGGTTCGTGGATAGGTGGCGATGAAGTAACTAGGTTTGAAAAAAATATTACTAAAATTTGTAAAGTAAAATATTGTATTTCCCTTAACAGTGGAACTGACGCATTAACTCTAGGTCTTTTCTTGCTAGGAGTAAGTCGGGGCGATGAGGTGATAACGCCCCCAAATTCATTTATTGCGTCAACCTCTGTTATTGTTCATTTGGGAGCTAAACCAGTTTTTGTAGATGTTAAAGAAGATCAAAATATTGATGAAAATAAAATAGAAGAAAAAATAACTTCAAAAACTAAAGCAATTATGCCAGTACATTTAACTGGTAGAATGTGTAATATGGATCAAATTATAAAAATTGGAAAAAAATACAAAATACCAATAATAGAGGATGGAGCACAATCAATATTGTCAAAATATAAAAATAAATTTTCTGGATCCTGGGGTAAAGTAGGATGTTTTTCTACTCATCCATTAAAAAATTTAAATGCTGCTGGAGATGGTGGTTTTTTAACAACCAATGATAAATCAATTTATAACAAAATAAAAAGTCTTAGATCTCACGGTATGGAAGAAAGTAGAAATAATGTAAAAAATTTTGGCTTTGTATCAAGAATGGACAACTTGCAAGCTTCGATATTAAATTATAGATTAAAAAATCTTATAAAAATTATCAAAATAAGACGAAATAATGCAAGAATATATTTGGAAAACTTGGACTTGAATAAAATTTATTTTCCAATTGAAAACAAGAGTCAGTTTAATACATACCATACATTTGTTATTCAAGTAAAAAAAAGGGATGAGTTAAAAAGTTTTTTAAAAAAAAATGGGGTTGACACAACAATACACTACCCTATACCAATACATCTCCAAAGGTGTTCAAAGTTTTTAAATTTTAAAAAAGGTGACTTTCCTGTGTCTGAAAATCAAGCAAGTAAAATTTTATCCTTACCAATTAACCAGTTTTTAAAAGAAAAAGAAATTTTAAAAATAACAAAATTAATAAATTATTTTTATAAAAAAAATTAGATAAATGACTAAATATATTAGTAAAGAATTTGCAAATAAAAAAATTCCTATAGTTGGAGAAAAATGGCAAAATAATACAAACGAAGAAAGAATAAATCTAGTGCAAAAAGAAATTATGAAAAATGAAAATTATAAAAATTTTATTACTATAAAAGCTGATATCGGAGGACAAGTTGTTCTTAAAATTGAAGAATTAATTCCAGCTAGTAAAAGAGGTGTATTACTATTAGAATTAGAAGAAACATTAAAACACAATCTAGATGCTGGTATCACAGTATGGCTTGAACCTATTGGGGATAAAAGTAAGTTGAGAAATTTAAGAGGCATATCATTTAAAGAGATTTAAAAACATGGATATTAAAAAAAAATTCGAAAATAATGCAATTGAAACAAAAAGTGGAAAATTAATTTTAGATTCTCATAAACTTTCTTATCACTATGAAAGGGTACAAGCTTGGGAAAGCAATGAAAGAATTGCTCCGGTCAGTGTAGATATGGCTCTTACAAGAGCATGTGGTGCTATGTGTTCTTTTTGTTATGCTATGGTTCAAGAGCCTCAGGAAAGATCAACAATAAAAGTAAAGGAAGCTTTAAATTTAGTTGATGACTTTGCTGAAGTTGGGATTAAATCTGTTTCACTAATTTCTGATGGTGAAAGCACACTTTCAAAAGCATATGTACCTTTTATTCAGCATGCTTCCAATGTAGGGATTGATGTTGGAAATGCTACAAACGGATGGGAATGGGAGCCAGAAAAAATTGAAGAGGTTTTACCACATCTTACTTGGGTAAGGTTTACGGTTGCAGCAGGAACTCCGGAAGGTTACTCAAAGATTATGTTTAAAGGATCTGAGCACACAGAAGTTTTTGAAAGAGCAATGAAAAATATAAAATACGCAGTAGACTTGAAAAAAAGGAAAAATTTAAAAGTTACTCTGGGCATACAAATGGTATTAATGCCAGAATTTAAAAATGAGATTTTGCCTTTTGCTAAACTTGCAGTTGCACTTGGAGTTGATTATGGAGTCATAAAACACTGTTCTGATGACGAATTTGGAACTTTGGGAGTAGATTACTCAAAATACGAACAAATGTATCCACTATTAGAAGAGGCGGAAAGTTTGACAAATGAAAATACAAAAGTAATTGTGAAGTGGGATAAGATACAAAATAAAGGAATACCTTCATATCAAAGATTTTATGGGCCTCAATTTTTATTACAAATAAGTGGAAGTGGCCTTGTAGCGCCGTCGGGCATGTTTTTTAATGCCAGATACTCCAAATTACATATTGGAAATTATGTTGATGAAAGGTTTAAAGATATTTTTAAATCAGAAAGATACTGGAAAATCATGGACTATCTTGCTTCACCCTACTTTGATGCACAAACAATGATGGGAACTCTGCCAATACAGCATTATGTAAGCGAGGCACTAGATAATCATATTAAAGAAATAAAAAGAATAATACCTGCGAATAATGGTGCAAAACCTTTGCATGTAAATTTTTTGTAAAAATTTGAATAAATTATTTTTTTTTATAATTATACCTGCCTACTTGCAGTTTTTTTTACTTCCTGGTGCTATTCTATTCCTAAAATTAAATTACAGAACCAACATTTTTTCAATTTTAGCTTTGTGTTTTGCTGCATCTCTTCCCTTAAATTTTTTTATAATTTTTATTTTAACTTTATTAAACATTTATTATTTTCCTGTTGTTTGGATAATTTTTATTTTAGAAATTTTTTATTTATACAAAAATAAAATTAAATTAATTGTATTTTGTAAAGAAATTTTACGAATTACCCAAAAAAAAATTTTAAATATAAAATTAAATCATTTTACGGTCTTGATACTGTCAACTTTCTTTTTAGGTATGTTTGCTGTTTCCTTGCTAAAGATTTTCAAAGATGAGACGCATGCTTTCTCACAAATTTTTTTGCTTGGCGATGTACTTGAATATTACTCCTTATGGGCCAGACAATGGTTTTATAATGATGGAATTCCAGAAACAGGTTTTTTTAGACCTCAAATGTGGTCTGCGGACTTATCAATGATATATAAATTTTTTAATAATGAATACTATGAGTTTTTTACTCGACCTATATTTAATATAATTTTTGTTTATTTTATAATATCAATTCTTGGAATTGCTTTTACCACAAATAATTTTATTTATTTTTTCGGAGGTTTGATAGGAACCTACTACTCTTTATTCGGCACGTTCACTCAAGGAAACTCTGGCTATATGGAAATACCTCTAGGATTATGTATGTTATTTTTTTTGATGTTTTTATATGAAGTTAAATTTAATAAAATCAGTATAGCCAAAGTAACCATAATTTTACCGATTTTATTATCTGGAATATTTCTAACTAAAGAATTGGGATGGGTTTTTGGTCTAGTTCCAATATTTTATATTATAATTTATAATAAGATTAACAATGTTAACGAAAAAATAAAAACAAAAAATATAATTAAAGGTACTTGCTTATTTTTAATTCTTTTTTTACCATTTTATATACATGCTGAAATTAAACATGGAATTTTTAATTTAAACAACCCTGCCATTCAACTGCTGACATTCGATGCCAACACACATTTGATTGCCGGTCATGGAGAAAGGTATTTAAATTTTACAACTAGAATAGAAGATGCAATAAAAAAAATACCATCATTTATGAGTTTTTTGACATTACCGCTTCTTATAAACTTATTTTTTCCAATTTCGCGAGACTTAATTATTAAAAACATAATATCTCCATTCATTTTTGTTTATTTTGTAATTTGGGCCATTTTGATGTCAAACGAATTTAGATATTTATACCCAATAATTATTCTTACTTACATTTCGTCTTTTATAATTATTTTAGATTTGATATTTCATATAAAGTCAAATAAATTTATAAAAAAATATTTTAAAATTTATAAAAAAATATTTTTATATCTCTTCATTATAACAATTTTTATTGTAATAATTAATAACAAAAAAATATATGATAAAAATCAAATATTAATAAATGTTGATAATAAAAAAATAACTGCTCTTACTCTAAATGAACAAGTTATTATAAATCAAATTAGAAATGAATTAAAAGATAAAAATTATAAAAATATTAAAATTTTAACAGATATTTATCAGCTTAAAAATATGGGATTTGCTTTTCTCAAAGATATTTATATCGATTATAATAAAAATATTGATTACCTGAAAATATCAAACTATTATTATTATATATCTTTAAATAACTGCAAAGAAATTAAAAACTATCAATTTTATTATTTCCATAAAAACGTCGGATGTATTTTGAAAAAAGATAAGATAAATTTAGAATAATTAACTTAAAATTGAAAATATATAAAATATTTTGGAAATGATAAATAATATCCACAAATTATTACTAATAAAAATAATAAAATTAAATAAAAATAATTAAAATAAAAAACAAAATTAGCTTGGGGTACTTTTTTTATATTGATTACTTTTAAATTTAAAAAAGAAAAAAGATTTGGAAAAAAAAGACAGATAATAAATGAAAATGAAAAAATAATTTTATTTAAAAATGAAATTTCTATGACATTTAAATGATAAAACTGCTTAAAATCCATAGCACTTTTAAAAATATAAAAAGCACTTTCAAGCTCTATAACCTTAAAAAATAAAAATAAAACTGACACAATAGTAAAGATAAAAAATTGCTTATAAATGAAGTGAATATTAAAAAATAGGTTAAGTTTTTTAATATCATTTATTAAATGATTTAAAACAATAAAAAAGCCATGTAAAAATCCCCACAATACAAAATTCCAAGAAGCTCCATGCCAAAAACCAACTATAGACATAATAATAAATATTAAAAAATACTTATACAAAAAAGAGTTTTTATTTCCTCCGAGAGGTACATAAAAATAATCTCTAAAAAAATTTGATAAAGTCATATGCCATCTTCTCCAAAAGTCTATAAAATTAGTTGCTTTAAATGGTGAGTTAAAATTGGCAGGTATCTTAATATTAATAATTTTACAAATACCGTAAGCTATTTCTGAATAGGCGGAAAAATCAAAATAAATTTGCATGCTAAAAGAAAAAATTAGCAACCAAGAATTAACAAAACTAATATTCTGACTATTTTTAAATTCTCTTAGACAGTCATCTGCAATAATACCAAGATTATCTGCTAAAATTAATTTTTTTGATAATGCTAAAATTATTATAACCAGACCAATTGAAATATTTTTATAATGATAGGCAAAAGAGTTCTTTTTCACTACCTCAAATATAAACTGATTAAATCTTAATATCGGACCAGCTATCAATTGTGGAAAAAAACATACATACAGCAAATAATTAATAAATGAAATTTTTTTTTTATTTATTTTTTTTTTGTAGATATCGGCTTGGTAAGATATCTGTTGAAAGGTAAAAAAAGAAATCCCTATCGGTAAAATCAAATTTATATAATTTATCTTAGAACTGGAATAAATATTTATATTTTCTATAAAAAAATTATAATATTTAAATATTGCTAAAATTGATAAATTAAAACTTATAGAGACAAAAAGTATAACCTTCCTAGGTATACATTTATTAAAATAAAAATTTGATATAAAGTAATTAATAGCTATTGATAAAATAAAAAGTAGCAAATAATTAAAACTAAAATAGCCGTAAAATATAAAAGAAAAAATAATTGTAATTAAAATTAAAAACTTTTTTTTATTAACAGTTTTTTTATTAATTAAGTAAATAAATAGAAAGTATAATGGTAAAAATATTAATAAAAAAAGAAAACTGTTAAATAACATGAAAAATTAATTATTATTAATTATGTTTAAAAGTTCTACTTTATTATTTTCTAAAAAAAATTTTGTGAATACTGAAGAGCCGTATGAATTCATATGTAAAAAATCATAAATATAATTGTATTGCTCTTCTTTTTTTATAGTTTTAATTTTTTTAAAAAAATCAATTTTACGTGGATTGTCATCAGAGGCTAAAAAAAATTCATGTTTTGATATAAAATTGTTCGTATTTAAAAAATAATTTATTGAACACTTAAAAAATTTTTTTTTCAAATATTTTGTTTCAATTTTGAAGTGTTTAATTGCTGTCTCAACTATCGGACTTAAGGGCGCATCTAAATTAATAAACTTAATATTTTTTTTTTTTAAATTATTACAAAAATTAATTACATGACTACTATTTTCCACTTCCAGTGTTAAAGATTGATAAAATTTTATAACATCCTCAGTACTTTCAAAGCCCATTTTCAAAATTTTTTTTTCTAAAATTAATTTTTTTAAATTTTTTTCGTCATTTCTAGAAAAGGTTTTTAGATAATTAATATGATCGTTCGACAATTGTAATGTTTTGACATTGTAAAATTGTTTTTTGTTTAAATATCTAATTGAAACTTCTAAAGAATCAAAAAATTTAGATATTTGATAATTGTTCAAAACTTTTTGATGCTCATCATAAAATTTTGAAATTTGAGAATATGAAGAAAAAAATCTTGGGGTAGTAGCTAAAATTAAAACTTTAGGAGAATAGTTGTTACTGTTAAAATATTTTAATTGAAGATTAATTGAATGAAAAGTCATGCCAGGCATAGTACATGCTCCAATTTTTTTTTGAAAAAAAGTATCTAATAAATTGTAGTCCCACAAATGATAGGAAATACTGTCACCTAATACAACTACATCAGGTTTAAAATAAATTAATGACTTACAACCGACATCTCCATTTAATCTGAGAGACTCATTGTATTGTAGTACAGTATAATTATTCTTTTCATTTATTTTTTTTGAAAAAAAATAAGTAAATAAATGGAAAAATAAAAAATTAAATATTACCAAGAATAAAATAAAACAAATAATTTTTTTGGAAAATTGTTCTCTGGACATTTTAATTTTTTTTTATGCCATAACAGAATACATAAAAAAAAGTATATAAAAACAATATAAAGAAAATTAAACTTAAAATATCATTTAGAGTTACAAAATTTTCATTTAAAATATTTATTTTTATTTCCCCCAAATGATAATTTTTAGGTGTATTTTTTGATATCTCTACTAATAAGTTAGTATTTTTACTCAGTAAATCTTCATAATCTTTAAATTCTAGATCCATTTCATTTATCGTTTTTTTTTTTGAATTATTAATTAAAAAATTGATATAAATAAGATCTCTTATATATTTGTTCTTAATATCTTCGTTTTCTTTTAGAAAAAGATTTCTAATATAATTTAAAAAGAATTTTCCTTCGTTAAGTTTGTCTTGAGTAACTAAATATATTTTTGCTTTGCCAATACCCACTCTTTTTATAAACAATCTATGATATAAGGGATTAACTTGAACTTGCTCAGAAGCCAAAACACTTTGTATCTCATCAAGACTTCTACTTTCTACCTGAAAAGATAATTCATATTTCTCATAATTTGAAAATTTAATTACAATAAAAACAACAATAATCAAAACTACAGCTATATTTAATGTTTTTATTGAACTATATAAATTTTTTATTTTTATCTTCATTGGTAAAGACCAAATATATACAGATTATGATCACAAATCCAAGTCCTGTTGTTGAATTAATCAACCCATTAAAAAAAAATATTAATAAAAAATAAGTACTGATTTTTGAAAAATTAAATACATCTTTTAATTTTTTAAAAAAAATTATCAAAACCATAAGACCCAAAATACCATACTGAGCCAATAACTTACTAAATACACTAATCTCCTGTGTTGGGGTGATTTGATGATTCAGGAAGTATTCACCTCTAATTACACCATAAATTTCACTTGAATAAATTTTATCATTAAAAAATTTATTATGATTTTTTTTATTTGTCTCACTATTCATTTTATTTTCAATTGATGTTAAAGTTGGAAAAAAGATATCTTCGACTTCTGAATTAATAAATTTAGAGGATACAAATCCAGGTCCATTACCCAAAGGTAAAAAATGTACAAAAACATCCAACTCTCTCATCAAATAAATTTTGCGATATAGCAAACTTTCTTTAGAGCAAACTTTAGAATAAACTTTATTACACAATAAATCGTCTGTTAAAATTACATAAAAAAAAGCTATAGGTATAGATAAAATTAAAGTTAAAATTTTAAAATGGTATAAATTTTTTCTTGTAAAATTATACAACAAAAATATTACGAGACTAATAATTAAAGAAATCACAGATGCTCTGGATTCTATATTATAAAAAAGAATATAAAAATTTGTTAATATAAATATTAAATTTATAACAATATTTTTTTTTTTAATTATTTTGTCTAAATAAAAAATAATTAAAAAACTAGAAAATATTGAAGTTGTTATGAAACTATTAAAAAAAAACGAATTAAAATTTTTTAAATCGTAATAATCTTTTATTAAATCTAATTTAGAAAAATAAACTAAACCTTCTATTAAATAGAAAGAACTTAACACAATTAGAATTTTATCAAAATTTAAACTTAATTTTTTATAGTTTAATTTTTCAAAAAAACATAAAATAAAAATTAATATTATTATTAAATCCAAATAGTCATTTACAAGTCTTGGTATTTGATTAAAATTTTTTTCAGATTTAAAATTTAAATAGCTGATTACTGAGTAAATAAAAATTATCACATAAATGATTAATGAATAATTTCTATGTAAAAAATTATTTATATTTTTTTTTTTGCATGTTAAAAAAAAATTAATTTGTTTTGAAAGCGAGGATGCTAATACAGGTGCCAAGTAAAGAATTAAATAAAAATTGGTAAAACTAACTTGTCCTACTGAAATTGATATAAATCTACCAGGTAAAAAGAAATAAAGCGCCACATAAAACAAAATTAAATTCTCATTATTAAATCTTTTAAAATTATGAAGAAATATAATAAACCCAACCAAATAAATTGCATGTAATAAAAAACTTATATAAACAATACTTTGCATTTCAAATTATTTACATATTGGATATTAAAATGAAAGGTATTATTTTAGCAGGAGGAAGTGGAACTAGACTTTTTCCAATTACAAAAATTATTTCAAAGCATTTGATGTATGTTTTTGACAAACCAATGATTTACTATCCTATTTCCACTTTAATATTGGCAGGAATTAAAGAAATTTTAATAATTGGAAACAAAAAAGATATTAATCATTATAAAATTATTATTGATAACGGTAGCCAATGGGGAATTAAAATTAATTATCAGATTCAGGAAAAACCAAATGGAATTGCAGAAGCATTTATCATTGCAAAAGATTTTATAAAAGATAGCAGTTGCTGTTTAATTCTTGGCGATAATATCTTTTATGGAAATATTTTAACTGAAATTCTAAGTAAAGCAGTAAAAAAAAACAAAACCTGTACAGTTCTAACTTATCATGTAGATAAACCGCAAAATTTTGGAATTGTTGAATTTTCTAAAAATGGCAAAGTAAAAAGAGTTACTGAGAAACCCAAAAAATTTATTGGAAATCAAGCGGTAGTTGGAATGTATTTTTTTAATAAAGAAGTTACTCAAATTGCAGCCAATATAAAAAAATCTAAAAGGGGCGAATTAGAAATCACAGCAATAATTAATCAATATATCCAAAAATATCAGACTATTGAAATAATAAAACTTGGGAGAGGAGTTACTTGGTTTGATGCAGGGACGTTCGATGATTTACTTAGAGTTTCAAACTTTGTCAAAATTACTGAAGATTTACAAGGATTAAAAATTGGATGTTTGGATGAAATTGCTTTTTCCGAAAAATTGATAACAAAAAAACAATTTATTAAATTAATTAAGAACGAAAAAAATCCAGAAAATAAAATATATTTAAAAAAAGTTTTAAAAGACTCTATATGAAATATATTACTTTTGGAAAACCATCTTTGTATCCAAATCAGATTAAAGAAGTAAACAAAGTTTTAAAAAGTGGCTGGCTTGGTACTGGACCAAAAAGTTTTGAATTTGAAGAAAAATTTAGTAATTTTTTAAATGCAAAATATAGTTTATCTTTAAGCTCTTGTACTGCAGCATTATTTTTATCATTAAAGTATTTAAAAATTGGAAAAGGAGATGAGGTTATTACCACTCCTATGACTTTTTGTTCAACTGTAAATTCAATTTTACATGTTGGCGCAAAACCTGTTTTGGTAGATATAAATCTAGAAACTTTAAATATTAATGAAAAAGAAATAGAAAAAAATATTACCAAAAGAACTAAAGCAATAATTGTTGTTCATTTTGCTGGTAAAATGGCAAATATCAAAACTATAATAAAAATTTGCAAAAAGCATAATATATTTGTGATTGAAGATTGTGCACACGCAATTGAGACTAAATTAAATAATAAACACGCTGGGACTTTTGGACACTTCGGATGTTACAGTTTTTATGTAACTAAAAATATCACAACTGGAGGAGAGGGAGGTATGATCGTTGGTAAAAATAAAAAATCAATTGATCATATTCGAAAATTAAGCCTACATGGAATGAGCAAGGATGCTTGGAAGAGATTTGGTGGCAATAAATACAAAAATTATAATATTGTAGAAAGCGGTTATAAGTTTAATATGACAGATATTCAGGCTTCAATAGGTCTAATTCAATTAAAAAATATTCAAAGAGCTCTAAAAAAAAGACAAAAAATATGGAAAACCTATATTCAATCCTTCAAAAATCTACCGATTCAATTGCCGCCGGAAAGTAAAAAAAATGAAGTAAATGCATGTCATTTATTTACAATAGTTTTAAAAAATAATAGAGAAAAATTTTTAAATTATTTACATAAAAATAGTATAGGTGCTGGGATTCACTATAATAGTATTTCAAGTTACTCATTTTATAAGAATAAAGTAAAAAATTTTAAAAAAATGAAAATCTCAAATTACGTAGGTAAAAGAATTGTGAGCATTCCTATTTATGAATCTTTGACGAAATATGAGATAAAACATATTGTAAATAAAATTATAAAATATTTTGATCAAAATAGTTTTTAGATGTGACGGAGGTAAAGTTCCAGAAATTGGAACTGGTCATATTCACAGGTGTCAAACAATAGCTAATTATTTAAAAAAAAATCTTAAAATTAAAAATAAAGAAATTATTTTTTGTACGAAAAAATATAATAGATATAAACTAGGCTATAATTTATTAAAAAATAAATTCAACTTATTTAAAATTAGAAGTAACAAAGAGCTAAATTTAAAAAATGAAATAAATACACTTTGTAAAATAAAATCAAAACTATTAATAGTGGATAGATTAGATAATTTTAAAAAAAAACAAATTCTTCAACTAAAAAAAAATTATAACAGAATCATATTATTAGACTCTAAGTCGAAATTCAAAAATTTGTGTGATTTAACTCTAAATCCCTTGATTTTTAAGAACCATTTAGAAGTAAATAGCGGCTTTAAATATTTAATTTTTCCGACAAAAAAAGAAATGATAAACAAAAAAAATAATAGAATTTTTTTATATTTTGGCGGTTATGATTTTAATAGATTCGAGTCAAAGGTTTTTAAAATTTGTGATAAGCTTTTTAATAACTTTGAAATTTGCACTATTAATCGATTAAAATCAAAAAAAAATAGAGTTAAAATTATAAATAAAAATAATTTTCATAATTTGTTAAAAAGTTCTTCAGCATCAATTGTAAATGGTGGTCTAACACTATTTAATTCTATATTTTACTCAACTCCTTCAATCTCAATACCTCAATATAATCATCAAAGAAAAAATATAATTATAGCAAAAAAACTTGGTCTAACATATTATCAAAATAATACAAAAAATTTAGAAAGAAGTTTATTGTATTTTATTAATAAAAAACAAATTCAGATAAATATGAAAAAAAAATTAATACTTTTCTTAAAAAAATTTAATAAAGACTATGCACTTAATATGATATTAAAAATTTATGAATCTAAAAATTAATAAATTATTCGATTTTCAAAAAAAAATTGTTGTTATAACAGGATGCAATGGACAGATTGGCGCAAAGATTGCTAAATTTTTTTATTCAAACAATGCAATTGTTTATGGTTTAGATTTGTCAAAAAAAAATAAAGATAAAAAAATAAAATATTATCAGTGTGACATTACTAAAGAAATTGAGCTATCAAAAGTAATTTCAAAAATATACAAAAATGAAAAAAAAATTAATATTTTTATCAACAATGCAGCTGTATCTTTTTTTACAAGTTTTAGATCAAGAAACTACAAAGAATTTGAGGAAACTATTTCGACTAATCTATATGCACCCTTCCTATCAATTAAAATTTTAGAAGCAAAATCTAAAATAAGTCACAAACTCAAAATAATAAATATAGGTTCTATTTATGCTTTTTTGTCACCGGATTTTAGTATTTACTCTAAAAATGATCGCTTTAATTCTGAAGTGTATGGAGCAAGCAAAGCTGGTTTAATCCAAATGACAAAATATTTCGCTAATTTACTTTCAAAAAAGAATATTAATTTAAATGCTATTTCACCCGGAGGAATTTTAAATAAGAAACTCCAAAAAAATCAATTTATCAAAAACTATATAAAAAATACACCAAAAAAAAGAATGGCGGTTACTTTGGATTTAATTACTAGCATCGCTTTTCTGTCTAGCGATAATTCAGATTATATTACTGGTCAAAATATTATAATTGATGGCGGATGGAGCTTAAAATGATTCAACAAAAAGAACTTCATTTTACGGCAGAAATAGGAATAAATCATAACGGTGACTTAAAAACTGCTATTAAGATGATTGACTCTGCTATTGATTGTGGTTTTAATTCTGTCAAGTTTCAAACTTATAAAACCGAACTTAGAGTTAAGAAAAATTCTCCAATTTTTGATATTTTAAAAAAATGTGAATTATCAAATAAAGATTTTATAAAAATAAAAAAATATTGTGATGATAAAAAAATAATTTTTTATTCAACTCCATTTGACATTGATTCTGCTTATTTTTTAAATGATTTAAATGTAGAATACTTTAAAATTGCATCATTCGATATTTCTAATTTAAAACTTGTAAAGTTAATATCAAAATTTAAAAAAAAAACAATTATTTCTACAGGCATGGCTACTAAAAAGGAAATTGACATAGTATACAATTTATTTAATAAAAAAAAAATTATAATTTTACATTGCGTTTCTGCTTACCCTTGTCCTGAAACCGAATCAAATCTTAATAAAATTAGATCTTTACAAAATAATTATAAATGCTCTATCGGTATTTCTGACCATAATACTGGAATTAATACAAGTTTATACGCTAGAGCTTTAGGTGCAGTTTTTTTTGAAAAACATTTTATGTTAAAAGGACAAAAGTGTCCTGATGCTGCTGTATCTATCACACCTGATTTATTCACAAAGTTAAAAAAAGAAATTAATAAATTAGACCTAATTCTTGGTAATGGTAATTATGGAATATCAAAGATCGAAAAAGAAATTACGCAATTCAAAAGATATAGCCGATAAATGATCAATTTAAAAAAAAATTACCTTTCATGGCATGCAGCTGAAAAAATTATTCCTGGTGGCAATGGTCTATTATCTAAAAGACCTCAAAGATTCTTACCTGGATACTGGCCAACATACTATCGAAAAGCAAAAGGAGTGATGATACAGGATTTAAAAAAAAAATGGTTCATAGATATGTCGATTATGGGGGTTGGGGCAAATATTTTAGGATATGCAAATAAATTTGTTGATAAAAATGTTAAAAAAGCGATCGATACAAGTGTTACATCAACCCTGAACTGTAAAGAAGAGTTTTTGCTTGCAAAAGAATTGCTTAGAATTGATAAATTTGCAAATAAAGTAAAATTTTCTCGATCTGGAGGAGAAGCAATGGCAATGGCTGTTAGACTTGCAAGAGCATATAAAAAAAAGGATTTAATTGCGTTTAGCGGTTACCACGGCTGGCATGATTGGTATTTAGCAACAAATTTAAAAAGTAATCAAAATTTAAAAGACCATTTGCTACCTGGTCTTAACCCGCTGGGTGTGCCCAAATCATTAACTGATACAATAATTCCTTTTAAGTACAATTCCATAAAAGAAATTAAAGAAATTTCAAAAAAAAATTTAGCTGCAATTGTGGTCGAAGGATGTAGATTCCAGTATCCAACCAAAGAGTTTGTAAAAACTATTAATGAAATTTGTAAAAAAAAAAACATTTGTTTAATTGTCGATGAAATAACTTCGGGATGGAGAGAAACAGTTGGAGGAATCTATAAAAAAGTTGGTTTTAAACCAGATATGATTGTTTATGGCAAAGGAATAGGTAATGGGTATGCTATTTCAATGGTAGTTGGCAAAAATAAATACATGGAAATGGCTAATGAAACTTTTATGAGCAGTACATCATGGACAGAAAAGGTCGGATTTGTAGCTGCAATCTCAACAATCAAATACTTTAAAAAAAATAAAGTACATTTAAAAATAAAACAACAAGGTTTACTTTTAAGCAAAATATGGAGCGAGATAGCAAAAATAGCTAATTTGGATATTTCTATAAATGAATTCCATCCTTTGTGTTCATTTACTTTAAATTATGGAAAAAAAAATAATTACCTATATACTTTATTTACTCAGGAAATGTTAAAAAGAGGATATATTGCATCCAACACAGTTTATTTATCCTCGGAACATAAGAAAAAAATATTATTGAAATATAAAAAACATTGCCTTGAAGTTTTTAAAATTATGAAGAAATCATTAAATTCTAAAAAAAATTTATTATTAGGAAAAATAAAATCTGTTGACTTTAAAAGACTTACTTAAAAATACTGGAATAATAATTCAGGCAAGGACTAATTCTAGCCGATTTCCTAAAAAAATTTTAAAAAAAATTTACGGAAAAACTGTATTAGATTTTATGTTAAAAAGAGTTAACAAAGTCAATTATTGCAAGAAAATACTAGCTACTACTAAAAATAATTCAGATACAATTTTAATTAAAATTGCAAAAAAAAATAATTTTTTTACTTTTAGGGGTAAAGAGAATGATGTTTTATCCAGGTATTATCACTGTGCAAAATTTTATAAATTAAAATACATTGTTAGACTTACCTCTGATTGTCCACTTATTGACCCAAAAATAATAACTACTATGTTAAAAAAATTTTTTGAAAAAAATTATGACTATTATAGTAATACAACGCCAATAGAGCTTAGCACATTTCCTAATGGAAGTGATGTTGAAATATTCTCTTTCAAAGCGTTAACAAAAAACCACAAACTTTGTCAAAATTTAAACGATAGAGAGCATGTTACAAACTTTTTTTTTAATAGTAAAAAAATTTTTAAAATCGGAAACTACATTTCAAAAATTAACTACTCAAATATACGATATACATTAGATTATCCCCAAGATTTGACAAGAATAAGATCTATATATAAATGTCTTAAAGCAAAAAATATTTTCGGAACTACAAAACAAATAATTTCAATAATCAAGGATTTAGACTCGTTAAATGGAAAATATCCAAAAAAAAAGAACTGATGTAAAAGGCTCAATACATAAAAAAACAATTGACATTCTTGAAAGCATCGTATCGAAAGAAAGTTATGTAAAATATAGGGAAAAATTTGAAAATGCTTCGAATTTTAAATTCTTATATGATCATCCAATCCATATAGATTTGGAAATAGACAATGTCTGTAATTTTGCCTGCACTTTCTGTCCAATTGGACAACCAGAAAGTGAATTAGGAAAATTTTATACTCAAAAAAAGGAACTGCCCTTAGAAAAAATTTATTCTTTAATAGATGAGTGTAAGCTTATCGGGGTCAACTCTATACAGTTTAGTTTAGTAAATGAACCGCTGGCAAATAAAAATATTTTTAAAATCTTAAAATATGCATCTGATAAAAAATTTGATGATATTTTTATTATATCAAATGGTAGTCTACTAGATGAGAAAAAAACAATTCAACTTTTAGAAACAGGAATAAAAAAAATTCAATTTTCTCTAGACGCTTATAAAAAAGAAACTTATGAAAAAAATAGATTTACAAAGACAAAAAAACCAAGACTATATGAGCAAGTTACGGGTAATATATTAAATTTTATTAAAACTAGAGATAAACTAAACTACAAATTCCCCTTGGTTAGAGTAAGTTTTATTGAACTAGAAGAAAATAAAAATGAAATAAGAGATTTTGAAGAGTACTGGCAAAATAAAGTTGATGGTATTCATTTTCAAAAGCTAACTAATTACAAAAATAAAATTATTGAATTAGATGAAATAAAGTCAAATATAAGATGTAACATGTCATATTTCAGACTTTCTATTAAATCCGATGGCACAGTAAGACCTTGTTGTGTTGGGTATGGAGAAAAAATATTAATTGGTGATGTGTTTAAGCAAACATTAAAAGAAATTTGGGAATCTAAAATTATGAAAGATTTTCAACAAATGCACAAGGAGTATAGATCCTCCGAAAATAAAGCCTGCAAAGAATGTTTAGAGCATAGTAATATTTTTTAAGCATGAATTATTTTTTTCTAGGAATACAAAGTTATGCATCTCATGATAGTGGTGCAGCACTAATAAAATATAATACCAAAAATCATAAGGTAAGCTATGTTTGTATTTCCGAAGAAAGAATTAATAGAATTAAACATCCTTATAGCTTTCCTTTGCATTCTATAAACTATTGTTTAGAGTATTTTGGTTTAAAAAATATATCACAAGTTAATTTTATAATTTCAGATTGGATTAAAGAAAAAAAATGGCATAGATCTGGCCCTTCGTACAATTACTCTTTATTTGATTATTACAAGGAAAAATTAAATTTTGATGAAAAAAAAATTATTCAAATTGATCACCATCTCGCTCATGCTGCTAGCGTTTACTACACTAGCCCTTTTCAAGAATCTTCAATTTTGATTGTGGACGGATTAGGGTCTGATCTTGAAACAACATCGTTTTATAAGGGAAATAATTCAAAAATAGAGCTGATAGAGAAGTATAAGGAGCATGGAATAGGAGCGGCTTATGGCGCTATAACAAATAATATTCTAAAATTTGGAACAGGTGGAGAAGGCAAGACGATGGGACTTGCGCCTTATGGAAAAAATTACAAAAGACAAATTAATATAAATGTAAAATTAAATGGAATTTCAAATGACTTTAGTTCTTTTATGAGAAGGCTGCCACAATCAGATATTTTAAATCAAATTAATTCAAACTATAGAGCAAATCCATTAAAAATAAGACATAAAGAGTGTACAAATAAAAACCACCTAGATCCATATTTTTCAGGTGTAGCCTATGATATTCAATATTGCTCTGAAAAAGTAATGATACATCTTGGTAAGGAAATTTTTAAAAAAAATAAATCACAAAATATTTGTATAGCTGGCGGTGTAGCTCTAAATTCAGTTGCAAATAAAAAACTGTTAGATAAAAGTAATTTTAAAAACATATTTGTGTTTCCTGCTTGTTCGGACGCTGGGATCCCATTTGGTGCTGCTTTGTGGGGTCTTTTTAATTTAACAAACAATATCAAAAAAAATAAAATAAAAATAAATTTTAATGATGCCTATACTGGAAAAACTTATCCAAAAAATGATACAATAAAAATTTTTAATAAATTTAAAATTAAATATTCAGAAACTAATTTTCAAGAGATAGCTAAATTAATTGCACAAGGAAAAATTGTTGCAAGATGTTCTGGAAGAAGTGAATATGGACCAAGAGCGCTCGGTAATAGAAGTATACTTGCTGATGCTAGAAATCCGAAAATGAGGGATTATTTAAATATTAAAATCAAGCATAGAGAAATTTTTAGACCTTTTGCCCCAATCGTATTAGAAGAAAAATCAAAAAAATATTTTGATTTAGATCAAAAATCTCCTTTTATGCTTTTGGTTGCAAAATGTTTTAAGCCAAAAATAATTCCATCAGCAATTCATGTGGATAATACAGCTCGCGTTCAGACAATTAATAAGTCTCAAAACTCAGATATTTATAAAATCATTAAGGAATTTGAAAAAATAACCGGTGTTCCAATCATTTTAAACACATCTTTCAATGATGCTGGTGAGCCAATGGTGGAAAGTCCTTTGGATTCAATTATATGTTTTTTAAAAACTGGTATTGACTATTTAGTAATTGATAATTTTTTAATTAATAAAAGTGAAAATAAAAAAATTAATTTTGAAAACCTGCAAAAATATAGAAAAAAAATAATTAATTTTAATGAAAAAAAAATTAATAGACAGTTATTTAAAAATTTTGATAAAAAAGAATTCAGGAGAAAAAAAATACAAAACAATAAACTAGCAGTATATAGAACTTTAAATTTTGCAATAAATAAATTAAAAAATGTTTTAAAAAATAAAAAAAATATTTTATTTTATGGTACAAGTGATCATACATATGCATGCTATCAGTTATTGAAAAAAAAATTTAATTTTGAGACTTTTGGCTATTATGATATTGGTAAAAATGATTTTTTAAAAAAAAAATTTAATATAAAATTTTCAAAAAATAGTAAAAAAAATCTTAATTCTTACGATGCTGTTTTTATTTCATCATTTGAATACCAGTCTGAAATAAAAAATAAATTACTAAAAAAAATTAATCAAAAAAAAATTATTTGTATTTATGACAATTCCTCAAGAAGCTTGATTGATGTTTTGTTAATATCTAAATGGAAGGGTAAAAAAAAAATATATCACAAGGGGATAAATACGGCTTTATAGGTTATCCAACTATTATATTTTTTTTTCTTAATTCTATAATTTTTTTAAACTCTTTAATATCAGTTTTTTTAGAAATATAATCTGCAAGATTTATACCATTCATTAAGGCATAATCACTATTGTCATACTCCCCTGAACCAAAACGACCTACCAGATACAGATTTTTAATTATTTTTAAACCTGCCTCTAATTTTTCAAATGATTTTTTAGATTTTCTAGTTGGAGATATATATGCATATTCAATAACCTTGATATTTGTCTCAATTAAATTTTTAATATTAATAAATTTTAGCTTAGCTAGCTCTTTTTTTCCAAAAGATACAAGATCGATATTTTTAAATTTATTATCATTTTTATTGTATGTTATATCTGCAACTATGACTGATTTATTCTTTTCGACCGTGAACTTACTGTACCTATTTTGTTCATAAATTCTGTTAAATGCAACTGACTTTTCAGGAAAAATAAGAGTTCTAAGTGGTAAAGTTTGTTTTTGATCAAACTTGAATATAAACAAAATCATAGATCTTATATTTATGTTGCTGGCAATATTCAACATTTCATTTTTTTTTTTAAAGTTATGTAAACAATTAAGAAGGCTAAACACTGGTATAGTTGAAATAATATTAACATTTTTTCCTATATTTATTGATTTTTTATTAAAAATTATTTTATCAATGTAACCATCTTTGTTTATAAATAATTTTTCTGGGTATGAGTTAAAATAAATATTAGTATTTTTTAGCTGTTTTTTAACCATATCGTCCCATAGTTGCTGAAAACCATATTTGGGATAATAAAAATTTTCAGGATTTAAATCTTTACGAGGAAAAATTTTATTTATTATAAACTGACTTATTTTTAATTGTGAAAATCTATTGTGAACAAATGAAGTGTCTAATTCAATTGAGAAACCCCAGACTTTTTTAGCCATTGGATCAATGATTTTTTTATAAAAAAAATCACCGAATTTCTGCTCTAAAACTTTTTTAAAACCATTTTTTTTATAAGAAAAAATAATAAATTCAATTCTTGTGATAATTAAACTAAATATAAATTTTAATATAAAAAAAATTGATTTAAGATTTAGCCATTCAAATATTTTGGGAGGAAAGTTATAAAGTACTTTGTCAATATAAACTCCATGCTCTGATTTTTGAATAAGCAAATCATTTTTACAGGCCTCATTTGCAATTTTTACAACCTGCTTAATAGTTGGAGCTAGTCTATGAGGACCGTAATCAATAATATCCTGGTTCATTTTAAAACTACCGGCTAATCCTCCGCTGCAAATATTTTTTTCAATAATGAAGATATTTTTGGGTTTAATTTTATTTTTTATTAAACCATAAGCCACACCTAACCCCGTTGGACCAGCTCCTAGGATGATATTTTTTTTATTTTGCATAAAAATAAACTATTAATCCTATGATCGATTTAAAAACTCTTATTATATTTTTAAATTTAAAAGCACTTGTTGTACCAGAAACTCTCTCTGAAATAGTTGTTGGTGTATAATAAAATCCTACTTTATTTTTTATAGACTTAATAATAATTTCAGTTTGAAATGAAAAACTATTAGTTGTATTTATATTTTGAATTAATATATTTTTTGGGTAAACATTCAAACCATTAAAATATTTAATTTTATTCCTGAATATTATATTTAAAATTTTTGTATATAAAATTGAAATTAGTCTTCTTGTAAAATTTCTGCTTTTTTTATTTTTTACGAAAGATATTAAAATATGATTACTTTTTTTTATGTTAATTTTTTTTAAAATTTCAACCAAACCTGCAACTGGATGAGAATTGTCAGAGGGTATAAAAATAAGATGGGAGCCAGTCATTTTTAATGCCCCATATCTAAAAGCACCACCTAAACCAATATTTTTTTTTAAAAAAAAAACCTGAATATTCATTTTATCAATATTTTTTTTCTTAATTAATCTTATAATTGATCTAGTTCTATCAGAACTGCCATCATCGACAAAAATTATCTCAAAATTTTTAATTTTACATTGTTGAACTGCTTTTGTAATTGCATTAAATGATTTATATATATTTTGTTCTTCATTATAAGATGGTAGTAAAATACTTAATTTAAATAGATTTGAATTCATGAAAAATTTTTTATCATCACAATATACAAATGCTTATATTATTGCTATTTTTTTTTTTCTTTTTTGCATTTCTTTATCAGGATCTGTTGCAGGCGATGAAGAAAAAGTATTAAATTTTTCACAAAGTATTTTTAATTTTAATGGCTCTATTAAAGAATGGCTGCTCCAAAATCCAAAAGAATGTCTTATTTGGGAAAAGTGCCACTCATCATTTTTAAAACATAATTTTTTTTGGGTATTAATTACATATATAAATTATGAATTGATAGATTTTATTTTAAGTTTTTCTAGCATAAGTAAAAATATTTTTTTTTTTGAATTTGGAGTTTCTATTTTTAATAGCTCTATTTTATGGCTTGCATTTTACATTATTTACGTAAAGTACAAAAATACCTATGGGCCGACAACTGTATTTTGTGGAATAATTTTATTTATTTACGGAAGTTATTTTACAAGTTTTACTACAGGTGGATATGTAGAAAATATTTTAATTTTTTTAATTTCATTAAGAATTTTTTTATTTGACAAAATAAATAAGAATATTTTTTATATTATTATAATTGCAATTATTGATGCCTCACTCATTAGCCTAAGATTTTTTACTGCATCAATAATTTTTTTTCACTGGGTTTCTTATTATTTTGCATCCTCTAACAGATTAAAATTAAAATTTGTAATTTTTTACTTTTTATTCATATTATTTTTTTTGTTAATTTATATATATTTCAATAGCCAAATTGCAGCTACTGCATTTATGAATACTGATACACTGAGGGAAATAAACTTTATAGATTATTATATTGTTAAAATTACTCGATCTTTTTGTACAGATGGTAATTTTTTGAGCTACTTTTTATTTTTTTTTGAAAGAATTTTTAAATCTTTTTTTAGCCTCTCAGTTGGTATTTTTCCAACTTTTCCATTAATAGTAATTTGTTTTTTTAATAAAAATAAAAAAATTTTAATAGTTAAATTAATTTGTTTATTGTCTGTTATATTGGCCTATAGTTTAGAAGACAATTTTTATTTACCGGCTGGCATTGCAGGAAATAGAGGTATTGGGCCATATTTATTTTTTTTAATACCTGAGTTTTTAGATGGATTTAGTAATTTATTAAGTAAATATAGAAAATTGTTAATCTATTTAGGATTTTTTTGTATTTTACTATTCAATCAAACTTCAGACTTTAGGAACACTTCAGCTCATTATACAGTATTTACAGCATTAAAAAGTGTAGAAAAAAATTTACCTTTGCAAATTTATGAAAAAGCTCCACAATGTTATCCTGATAGTACTTTTCACCATTTTCATATATTAATGCACCCTGGAATTTTTAGTTGGAGAGCTTTTATTAATTTTAATGTTTTTAATTCAAAATTATATATATATGACACTAATAATAACGATATATATATTGCTAAAAAAGATTTAGTTCCAAATACCTTTTTAAGTAGATTGCAATTTTTACAACAAAATATTTCTCTCTCTGATAATATTTATATTTCCCAAAAAAAATTATTAAATAATATTTTTAACAATATTAATATTATAGAATATTTTTATTGGATTGTTTTTTTAATAAAATTAGCAATTCCATTTGGGTGGATTTTTATAATAAAAAAAATAAAATTATTTTACTAGTTTAAACCAAGTTCTTGTTTCTTTTAAAATAGATTTCTTGTTCCAAAGTGGTGCTTTCTTCCATTTTTGCAAATCATTTTTCATTATCTCCAAACCTTGCTCGAAAGAAAACTTTGGCTTCCATTTTAAATACTTTTTTATCTTTTTAATATTTGCATATGTTTGATCCGGTTCACCAGGCCTTTTAGGTAAATTAACTATTTTTTTTGCTCCCAATAATTTTACAAGATGTAATATTGACACTGGCTTGGCAGTGCCAACATTATAAATCCCTTGATTATTTGAATATGAAGCTTTTATAAAGGCATCAATAACGTCCTGAACAAATGTGAAGTCGCGTTTTTGCTTTCCATTTCCAACAACTGTTAATGGTCTATTATTTGCTAATTGTGACAAAAAAACCCCAAATACTGCTCCGTAGTGCCCCGTTGTTCTAACCCTAGGCCCAAATACATTAAATAATCTTAATGAGAAAAAATCAATATTGTAAATTTTGCACCAATGCTCTACCAGCCTTTCTCCCATATATTTAGTTAGAGCATAAGGATATCTTGGTTTTATATCTGATGTTTCTGAGGTTGGATATTTACTTGGTATCCCATAACAAGAAGAAGAAGCAGCATAAATAAATTTTTTTACTTTATAATATCTACAATGGTTTAGCACATTAAGCGTACCGCTTACATTTACATTAAAATACAAATTTGGATTTTCGATAGATGGTATTATATCGGACTGTGCTGCTAAATGAAAAACAATTGAACAATTTTTAAAATATTTTTTTATTCTTAGATCTAAAATACTTTTTTTAATAAATTTAATATTTTTATTTTTGATTATTTTACTTAAATTACTCAAATGACCTGTTGAAAGATCATCAATTACAATGATTTTGTAGTTTAGACGTAACAATTCCTCGCAAAGGTGACTTCCAATAAAACCACATCCACCAGTAACAATACATTTTTTCATAAATTAGTTATATAATAAGTTATAATGAATAATATTAAATATTTTCGATTTATTCTTTTCTTTATATCATTACTATTATTGGTGCTATTAATAAATTTATATTTGGATTTTATAATATTTCAAAAAAAATATGATAGCAAATACTATAAAAATATTGAAGATTTGAGTAGTATAGAAGACAAAATTAACAAAAATTATTTTCCTAATATTGGCTCATTTGTAAACGAAAAAAATCTATCATCTTATTTATTAAAAAACAAAATATTGTTTTTTGGAAATCAATCAAAGAAAGATATAGTTTTGTGTAACGAGTCTGGTAATTATGTATATTACAAATCTGACAAATATGGTTTTAGAAATAACTATGATAATTACGGAAAAAGATTACCAATAATAATAGGTGACAGCTTTGGGCTGGGCATATGTCATCAAAATCATTTTAAAAGAATAGGCCCTTATATTATTAACTTAAGTATTGCTGGTTCTGGTCCCAGGACTCAATTTTTATTGCTAAAATCTTATTTAAAAAAATACAATACTAATAAAATTATTTTACTTTTTTATAGTGGTAATGATTTGCAGGATTTATACTATGAAAATAAAAACAAATTAATTCAACATTTTGACAACACTGATATCATTGATTATTTCAATGGAAAAGATGAAATAGATAAAATAATTAATAATTTTGAGCCAGTTAAGTTAAAAAAAAATATATATAATTACTCACCTTTTAAAAAAATTAAATATGGTGAAAATATAAATTTTTATAGAATTATAAAACTAACTGCCCTAAGACTAACGTTGAGAAATATATATTTCCAAATAAACAAAATTAATCTTTTCAAAAACTATTTATCATTGTTAACAGACATTAATGATATTGGAATGAGTAAAAGAATTGAAATTCACTTAATTATTTTGCCCTCTATGAAAGAATTTACTAAAAAAAAAATTGAGATTAATAATATGAAAACAATAATTGAAACAAATTTTAAAAAAATTAAAGTACATAATTTTGAAAATGTGATGTTTGAAAAATTTTCCCCTGGAGATGCATTTGTAAATCCTAGAACACACTATACTGAAAAGCTTAACGCTGAATTAGAAAAATTTATTATTAAAAATATCTTAAATTAGACTTCTTTGATTTCAAACAAGAAGTCTAATTTTTTTTTAAGAAGTCCTTTATTTTTTATTAATTGCAATCTTGCCCTAAAATATTCATCCTCCTTGAACTGTCTGTCTAAATGCAGAGTAGCTAAAAACTTTATAAAGGGCCAAAAAATTGCAATATAAAAAGGTATATCAAAAATTATCTCATCTAATAATTCGTGATTTTTATCATCTTTAGGTGTGATGGTATGAAGAACTTGAATTTTGGTGTTTATATATGAGTGATTTTCGTTATAATAAATTACATCCTGATTTATTTTTCTAATTGTTTTTAGCTTAACTTTAAAAAAAAATAAAATTTTTCTCACTGTAGTATATGAAATTTCTTTGTATAAATATTTTTTACTTTTTACTATATGATGAAACTTAATTTCAGAATTGGTTCCATTGTGAAGAGTAGTCAAATGATCCAAATCCTGACTCACAATCCATAAAATATCATTATCATACGAGGATAATTTTTTATTATATATTTTAAATTTCATCTTTTAAAAAAATATTCTCATTTTCTATAAATATTTTAAATGAATTAATTTTTTTATATTTATTATTATCAGACAATAATGTGATAGGGCAAAAAGTAAGTGAATGAAAAGAACATATAATTTTATTTCTATTTTTATCAAAACTTAGCTCTCCACTAAAATGTGGGCAAATACCATTTATGGCCAATATTTTTTGTTGATATTTAAAAACATATATCTCTTTATTGTTTATCCATTCCCTAAAAGGAATATTATTAACTTTATTTTTTAACTTATACATATATTTTTAATATGATGATAACTAATATAATGATGATTTCAAAATGCAAAAGAAAATTTGATTTCAATTCAAATAATTTTATTTTTTTAAGCTTTTTTTTCTCTCTAAAAGTTTTTATTGAGTATATTTACGATTACCGAATTATTGGAGACGCAGCTGGTGGTTATAATTTCTTCCAGTATTTTTACAATTTTTGGAATAAATATAGAACATTCCCACAATGGATTGATTTTATGGATGGGGGCTTCCCTTCAATTTTATTATTTCGTCTTGAAAATGGAATTCTTCAATATTCAATAATCATAATTACATCTTTCCTTAAAAATCCTTTACTTTCATATTATATCTTGATTTACGTTTACTATTTAATTTTTAGTATTGGACTTTATAAAAATATTATTTTAGGTAACTATTTTAATAATAAACAGTTGGTTTATAAATTACTAATACTTTTATATTTATTTACAACTGACTTCCTTTATCACAATATCCAGTTCAACACCTGTTGCTTTATTATTATTTTTTACTACTTTAGAAAATTTTTTCATAGTTTCAAATTTATAGAATTAATAAGAATTTATCTACTAACAAGTGCTATAGTTTTTTTTAACCCTCACTATTTTACTATCATTAATTTAGTATACGTTCCAATTTTAATATTTTTATTATTTTATTTTTTTAAAATATTGATCAAAAAAAAAATAACAATTTATTTTAAAAAAAAGTATATTTTATATTTAGTTATTGTTTTAATTTTATACTTTATTTTTTTTCAAATTATACTTTACGAAAAATCTTTATACTTTTTTGCTTCAACTGGTAGAGATGAAAATAATTTAGTTAATTTTAATGACTTTTTAAACAGAAGAGCTGGAAATTTAAATTTATTCCTGGGATCTCTTTTGTATCAGGAATTTTTTTACAACTTATATCCTGTATCTTTAGGTCCGATTTCAGTAATTATTTTAATCTATTTTTTTATATATAAAAAGGATTTTTATAAAAATGATTGTTTTAAATTAATAATCTTATCACTTATAATTATTTTTTTTATATCTTTTGCATCTAACTTCTATTTATTTTCAAAATCTTTTATGAAATTTTTTTTCGAACTTCCATTTGTAAATTTATCAAGAAATTTAGTTCAAACACTTTATATCTTCAAACCTGTGTACTTAATTTTACTGGGACTTTCGTTAGACTTTTTTTTGATGGAGAAAGTAAATGAAGGTAGCTTTAAAAAAAACATCAAATTTTTAATCATATGCCTATTAATTTATACTGAAATTTTATTTTCAATTAATAGAAATAGTGTCGACCCATTTATGTGGGCTTTTTCAATGTTAGGTATACTAATATTTTTTATTTTAATAGAAATAAGAAGAATAAATAAAATAAAAAACTTTACCATTGGTTGTTTTTTACTACCTCTTTTAATTTTCTATCTGGCTAATTTCTACTCTCCCTCATTTAAGTTTACAAAATCTCTTTACTATAAAAATATTAAATCAATAGATCGAATTTATCATGACACAAATTTGTATGAAGATGATAAATGTTTTGCAATTAAAAATATAAAAGAAGAATACTCTTTTATTTTGCCTGCAAGATTAAGCTCAAATCAATTTTTTTTAAACACTAGTCAAAGGCCCTGCACGATATGGGGTTTGTTGAGATTTAGAGGATCAAAAAAACCACATAACCATGAAAGTGAAAAAGATTATCAAATCAAAATTTCTCAAAATCCAAAAGATGTAATTTATTATCAAGCTCCAGACGAGACTAAAAATAATTTTAATACTAAAATCTATCAAAATAATAATATTTATTATGTTTCAAATTTTTATCTTGACGGAGCTAATGTAAAAAAAATAGGACCACATGAATATTTTTTCGCTAATAAATTTGTTGAACAAAATACTACCACCAAAATAAGTTATTCAAAAAATTGGAAAGCATTTAATGACAAAAAGCAGTCGCTAAATACCACAAATACTAATGGTTACTTAACAATTATTAATGTTAATTCAAAAAATTTTACAATTATTTATGATAATAGTCTTATTAAAAATATAAATTATTTAAACACTATTTTATCTTTCTTATTTATAATACTTCTTTTGAAAGAAATATTTTTTATAAAAAAATTAAAATTGAAAATAAATAAATTGTTTTTGATTATTTAAAAGAAAATAAGAAAAAAAGAAAATTAAAGAGAGAAAAAATCCAATTATAATACTTTTAAAATAGTTCTTTTTTTTTATTGCGGTGTAAAGGTATTGGATAAAATCACGAGAATTTGGCAATAATATATTCATCATGACTAACACAAAAATTATTTTAAAATAAAATCTATTTTCGGAAGTATTTATCAGTGCAAAATCTAGAAGGCTTCTATCGAAAATATTATTTAGTATCATTAACGCTTGGGTCAAATTGGCAGATCTAAAAAAAACAAAAGAAAATGAAATACAAACAAATGTTAATAGCCAGTAAATAATTTTTAAATTACGATTATTTAAAAATGAAACATTTAAACTATTAAAATAAAAATTTATTGCAAAATAAAGTCCATGCAATAAACCAAAAATAATAAAATTGACTCCTGACCCATGCCATATTCCTACAATAAAAAAAGTGAGAATAGCGGAAAGCACTATTGTAAAATTTATATTATTTTTTAAGAATTCCAATTTTCTTAAAACGGATACAAGTGGAAAAAAGATATACTCTCTAATAAACCGTGTTAAAGTTATGTTCCAGTTTTTCCAAAATTCTATAATTGATGTTTGTTTAAAAGGCGAATTGAAATTAAAAGGTACATTATTAAGACCCAATATTCTACAAATACCAACAGCCATATCTGAGTAGCCAGAAAAATCATAGTAGATTTCAAAAGAGTATAAAAATACTAAAAAACACGCAGTCATTGGCGATACCGATGATAATTCAGAATCTGCAAATAAAAGATTTGTATACTCAGATAAATTATCAGCAATAATCACTTTTTTTGATAATCCAATAATAAAAACTGAAAATCCAGATATAAAATTATAATGATTAAATAAAAAATTTTTTTTTATATCAGGATAAAATTCTGTAATTTTTAAGATTGGGCCTGCTATAAGTTGTGGAAAAAAAATTATAAAAGCAAAATAATTTAAAAAATTCACTTTAAGCTTTTTATTATTATAAACATCAATTGCGTAAGAAATAATTTGAAAAATATAAAAAGAAATACCAATTGGCAAAACAATATTAGTCCAAAAATTACCGGTTATTTCAAAGTTCAAAAATTTCAACAGATCTTTTGAATATTTAAAAAAGAATAAAAAAAATAAGTTATAAAATATTAAAAATAATAATAATCTTTTTTTAATTAAATGTGACATATCAAATAAATTTATTAACCAATAATTGCTAATAATTATAAAAATTAATAATATGGCATAATATAAACTCCAGTAGGCGTAAAATAAAAATGAAAATAAGATTATCAAAAGTTGGTTTTTATTTTTAAAGTTTATAGCAAAGCATAATATTAAAAATGATAATAAAAAGTAGTTTATAAAATAATGAGAATTAAAAAGCATTATTTACAACCGATATTTAGTATATCTTTTTTTTCTTCAGTAATATAATTGCTTGGTAGCGTGGTTTTATATTTGTTTTTGTTAAAAATCTTAAAATTTTCATTTCTTTGATTCAAAGATATAATATTTTCAAGATAAAATATTTCCGAAATTATTTTAAATGTAAGAACATCTCCAGAATGAATACCATCTAAAAAACTGCAGTCATTATAATAGTCTTTATTTGAATAGTCATAAAATTTAACATTATTTAATTCTAACTTTTTTTTTAAATTATAATACATTGTTTTATCATAATCAGCATGACTATAAATAAAAGGACTAACTGGTGGTAAAAATATCACAAAATCAATTCCCCTTTTTAAAAAAGCATCACGAATTTGTAAAAAATTATTGAATTTTTTTTCTGAAAATTCAAAATTTTGAAATGGATACTTTTTTTGTTTTAACAACTTAAGTGTTTTTTGAAACTTATTATCAGAACTGTCTTCTTCTTTAATTAATAAATTTGGTCTATAGTAATTACCCCAAAAGTCATATCCTTCTTTCGAATGATTTGCTAGTATACCAATATAATTTGAATTTATACTTTTATTATAATTAATATTATTATTTTTTAATATCGTTTTTAAATTTTTATAATCTGATAAATTATAATCCAAAAAAAATTTTTCTCTTTCTTTCAAATTTAATGAAATTGCATTTGGATAAGAATTTAAATTTTTATTAAATAAAAAAGCATCTAAACCATATAAAACTTTTTTTGGATAAGAATTTAAATTTTTATTAAATAAAAAAGCATCTAAACCATATAAAACTTTTTGAGGTAAGTTTAAGTTATACATGCTATGAATCAATTCTATAAAATTTTTTGTAGTTTCACTGTTAGCAAAACTTAAATAAATGCTATTAAAACCTAGAAAACTTTTATTTAGAGATTGATGAGAAATATATTGAGATGTTGAGGTACCAAATAACCAAATTTTTGGCTTATAAAATTTGTTTTTCTCATATATTGTATTAAACAAATTTTCACTAAATAATTTATTTTTTAATGATTTGTCGACAAATTGTTTTTGTACAATCTGAAAACTTGCTAGATTTTCATTATTTTTAGTTATAAAGCTGTAGTAAGGTAATAATTGTGCTACCAGTGCTATAAAAGTAATCACAAAAAAAATATAAACTAAATAGCAGTTTTTGTTATGTACTTTCATTTTTAAATGAACATTATTTTTTAATTATGATAAGTATATTTTATGTTAAAATTTGATAATTTATACGTTAATTTTTCTGTATCACAAACCATTACAATAAGCTCTAAATTAATTTTAAATTTTGCAAGAATTACAGGAGATTACAATCCAATTCATTTTGACAATAAAATATCTAGATCTACTTTTTTTAGAGGGCCTATTGCTCATGGTTTTTCTTATGTTATTTTTTTTTCAAAATTAGTTGGTAACAAATTATGCAAAGACCCAATTTTGTGGGTTGATCAAAACTTCTCTTTTAAAAAAAAAGTTAGAATTGGCGATAAGCTTACATTAATATGTAAAATTACTAAATTAAATAAAAAGCACAGGATTATTAATATTGAATGTTCTGCGACAAACCAGTCGGGCCAGATAGTAATAAAGGGTAATGGCCAATTAAAGTGTCTGAAACTTATTCCAAATTTAAAAGCTAATATAGTAAAAAAAAATAAAACCGCACTTGTTATTGGAGGAACGAGGGGAATAGGACGCGATATAGTAAAAACTTTTTCTGAACTCGGATATAATACTTGTTTTACCTATAAAGACTCTGAAGCTATGGCTAAAAATATTTGCAAAAAAAATGACAATTTAATTGCAATAAGGACTGATTTAAAAGATATCAATATAGATTCTATTAGAAAATTAATTAGACAAACATTTAAAACTACTATTGATATAGTTATAGTATCTATTCCTTCTTCTCTTAATAAAAACTTAGTATTTGAAAACGAATATCAGCATATAGAAAATACTATTAGACTACATTTAAAACCAGCTTATGATATTTGTAAAAAAATTATTCCTGAAATGAAAAAAAATAAATATGGAAGGATAATTGCAATTGGGTCTACACTGACGGAAAATTTACAAAGTAAATTTTCATCTTACATATTAGGCAAACTTTGTTTAAAAACATTCATAAAGATATTATCATTAGAATATTCGCAAAAAAATATTACTTTTAACACTATATCTCCACACTATACAGATACCGAACTATTATCATCATTTTTAGAAGAAAATGAAATATTATATCAACAGCTTATAAATCCAAGTGAAAGGTTGGCACATCCTGATGATATTTCTAGCTGCGTTAAATTTTTAAGTTCTGAGGAAAGTAGTTATATAAATGGACAAAATTTAATTTTATCTGGTGGTGCAATTTAAGAAAGAATATGAAAACTTCTAAAGAAGAATTTTTATTAAATAATAAACTAATTGATATTATTAATAAAACACCAAAAGTAAAAAAAAAAAATAAAAAAATTCTTATAATTTCATAATTTACAATACAAACAATAGATACGTATTTACAATATCTATTTGGAGGACAGATAGAAATTAAGTTTATTAATTACGGTATGTGGTATCAAGAACTAGAAAATCCAACAATAAGCAAAAGTTTCAAACCTGAATTAATATTTATATTATTGCACCTTGAAGACTTAAATGAAGATCTTATCTATCTGAATTTACACAAAAAAAAAATATCAAGCGATATTAATCAAATAATTAATAAAATTAATTATTCAATTACATGTTTTAGAAAATTTTCTAATACTCCTATTTTAATTTCAAATTTTGTTAACTTTAAAAATGACTTTCAAAAATATTCTGGTTATACAGATATAAAATCAAGAGAAATAATTATTAGGAAACTTAACGGCTTAATAACTAAAGTTGTATCAAAAAATTTAAATCTTTTTTTATTTGATTATTTTAGGTTTGTTCAAAATATTGGGATTTATAATATTTATAACCAGGAAAGTAACTTAATGAACCTGTCATCACTGAATATAATTGGCCTCAAACATTTATCTATAGAAATTTTTCATTATATCAAAAGTATAAATCTCACTAGAAAAAAAATTATAGTAACTGATCTAGATAATACACTTTGGGGAGGAATACTTGGTGAAGATGGATATCAAAAAATACAAATAGAAAACTCTTACCCAGGAAACTGCTATCTAAAAATTCAGAAAACATTGTTGAATGCTAAAAGCTCAGGAATTCTACTTGCTATCTCAAGTAAAAATAACTTTGAAGATGTAAAAGAACTATTTTCAAAAAGAAAAAATGATTTACCAATAAAATTAAGTGATTTCTCAGCTTTTGAAATTAATTGGCAAGAAAAAACAAAGTCTATTATTAATATCTCAAAAAAATTAAATTTAGGATTAAATAGTTTTATTTTTATTGATGACTCCGAACTTGAATGTGAAAAAATTCAACAATTTTTACCTGAAGTTGAAACTATTTGTTTAAACTGTGAGCCAGAGAGAAAACTTAAAATTATTGAAAACATTAATTCTATTAAATATTTTAAAATTACAAAAGAAGACAATGATCGGTCAAAATTTTATCAAGAAGAGAATAAAAGAAATGAATTGTTAAATAAAAATAATTTTGATGATTATATTAAATCATTAAAACTAAAATTAAATATAGATTCCTTCAAAAAAGAAAATTTAGATAGAACTGTTCAATTAATAAATCGAACCAATCAATTTAATTTAACGACTAAACGATACCAAAAAGAAGAAATTCTATCGATGAGTAATAGCAAAAATATAAAAATATTTACTGTAAATTTACTGGATAAGTTTGGAAGCTATGGTTTAATTGCTGTAATTATTATTAAGTTACAAAAAAATTTGGCAATTATTGATAGTTTTCTAATGAGTTGTAGAGCCATAGGTAGAAATGTAGAAAAAGAAATACTTAAATTTCTAGAAAAATATTGCTTAAAAAATAAAATAGGACATATTCAGGGTCGCTACAAAAAAACTCTTAAAAATACTTTAGTAAAAGACTTTTATGTCAATAATCGCTTCGAAAAAATGAGCAAAGAAATCTTTGTTAAAAAAATTAAAAAATAATGTATAGAAAAAAAATTAAAAAAATATTTTTGAAAATTTTTAAAATACATGAAAATAAATTTAACCTAAATTTAAATAATAAAAATATTAAAAGTTGGGATTCTATAAATCATCTTAAGCTTATGATTGCTCTTGAAGAGGAATTTAATGTACAAATTCCCTCCCATCAACAACATATGCTTTTAAGTGTTAAAATGATATTAAATTTTCTAAAAAAGACTTCTTAAAATTAATTTTTTATAAAATAGCAAAATAAATAATATAATCAAAGGAATCGATAACATTAAATTAAACTTATTAATAAAATCTAGTAAAGTATTTTCATAAAATATTTTTATGGTTAGTTTTTCTTTATTGGTATTATTTAAAATAGCCAAATAACCATTATTATTTTGAAGAGAAACTTTATCTAAATTTTGATCTAATATTTTCCAATTATTAGAATACGAAATCCTGACTGATCCTTCTTTTAAATTATTTAATGTCACTTGAAAAGTTCTATTATTAATCTTTACCACTTCTATCTTTAAATTATTGGAATAAAAATTAAAAACTGGATAATTAATATTACCAATTTGAACGGTACCTTTTTGCAATAAATCATCATCCTTAAAACTTGCCCTAGCATTATTTAAACTCAAGTTATAATTTTTTTTAGAACCCCTAAGTCTTTGTGCATGAAGTATATTACACGGTTTATAAGGTGTGTTTAAAAAAATTTGATTATGTCTAGAGCCAAACTTTATAGAATAAAATTGATACAATTCTATAATATCTGAAGATTTAAAACAATAATCTATTTTATCAAAAGAGTTTTTATTGAAATTAATTTTATCGATTTTATTTATAGTCGACTCAGAAAATATTTTCGTTCCTTGAGAATAAGAACTGATATAATATGGAATTGAAATAATTATTAGCAAAAATAAAACTGTCTTCGATTTTTTTTCTAATGAGTAGAATAAATTATAAAATATCATAACCATAATAAAAAAAACCCCAAATATATATTCGTACCAAACTTCTGTATCTACACTATTTTTGTTATAGCTAAATAAAAATTCAGTATAGTAAAAAAATAATAATAATGAGCAGAAATAAAAAATATTTTTATTTATTATTTTTTCTGAAAAATACGAAATTACGTATCCAGCAGATAGATAGAAAAATATTTTTAACATTATTAATAAATGAAAGGTGTATCTCACGTAATCCATAATTGGAAAATAATTAAAAATTATTTTATAAATATATTTATGAAAAAAATAAAAACTTTGAGGTACCGCAGTTAAAATTCCAATTAACAAAAGAAGAAAAATAAAAAAAATATCTATATGTCTTTCAAGATTATTAAAAAATAAAAAAATAGATAAAATAAATAAAGTAAATATTACTGGACCTGTAGAAAGATTTAATGAAAAAATAGATAAGTAAGTTAAACTATTTAGCAAATGCTTAAAATCAATAAAAGACATTGATTCTAAATAATTTTTATATATTAATTTGGAACTTCCGCTTTCCCTACCGACAGCTTCGATATGATAAGTGTCTTTTAAATAAGATAAAATTAAAAAAAAAGTTATAGTAAAAAACACTATACTTACAAAATACTTTAAAGATTTTAAATGTAACAAAGTAGTAAAAAAATCATAAATTTTTTTTTGATAATTTAACGGCCAATAGTAAAAAAAATAAAAAAGAACTGTAAACAAAGAAAAATAAATAATAGGAAAAAATATATATAATGGTAAAGAATAAATACCAAATAGATTAACAAAAAATAGCTGACTTAAAGATGAAACTTTTAAATTATATGCAAATTTTTTTGAATAATAAAAACATATTAAGAAAATAAAAGAACCCCAGCTAAGAAACTGAGCATACGGATTGTAAGATATAGCAAGTAAAAATACAATAATTGAAAAAATAATTATTTTATTCTTTTTCAAATCAAGATTAATAAAAATTGCGTACATAACCAAGCTATAAAAAAAATTAAGCATTGAAATATACGAAAAATATGGGTTAATTTTAAAAATATTTCCGAGAATAATAAAAAAATACGAGAAAATTGATAATTCAAAATGAAGAGGCAAAGTTATGGGCAATCCAGAGTCTAAAAAATCAATCCAGCCTGGGAATTCCCAGTTTTCGCTATAATAATTATAGACATATTGATACCAATAATAAGAACCCTGAGAGTCAGATGTAATTCTCAAGTTAAAAAAGTAATGTTCAAAAAAAAATTTAAAGTAAGGAAGTAAAAAAATTAATACAAATAAATATAAACGGACAAGAAAAAATTTAGAAATTTTCATAAAGTTTATTTACAATTTTTTTTGCAATTGAATTTGTTAAATGATGTTCGTCAAAATAAAAAATAAAATTGTTATTTTGAATATAACACTTAAGATCTAAATTCGACATTTTATTATTTGGTGAATCACATAATAATAGGTCAGGATAAATTCTTGATATATTTGATATCTTATTTAAGATTCCAAATGCATCAGCATGTTTTTTGTAAAAATCTTTTTTTGATTTTAGAGCAATCTTATCAAAATTTATTTTTAAGAATTTTGGAAAAATACCATTTAAATAAGTCCGCATCAGAATAAGATTTGAGAGGTTTACATCATACTCTGGAGAAGGATAAATAATATAAACTTTTGAATTCAACTTTTTAAGATCCTCAACTAAACTCATTAAATTTTTGATTCTAATTTTAATTAATTCAGAATTGGCCATCCTCGTTCCAGTTTCTTGATCAAAAAATTTATGTGTCCATCTAAAAGATAAAATAATATTTTTACTTTTATACTTTTTTAAGTTGTCTATTATACTAGTGCATTCTTTTTTTAAGTAAAAATCTTCAAATTTTTCACATCCTAAAAAATTAATAATTGAAAAATTATTTTTTTTTCCAAGTTCATCAAATGCGGTTTCGTAATGCTCCTTAAAGGAGTCGCCAATTAATGCAAATTCAATATTTTTGTTTTCTTTTCCTAAAAAGCAATAATAGTTAATCTCAATTGTGTTTTTTTCATATTTTTCTCTGCATTTATCTAAAAATAATGACTTGTCTTTTTGCGAAAAGAAAAATTTTTCTACATCCTGTATTTTTAGAAATCTATTTTGAAATCCACTTTTGTTAATAACAATATTTGAAAAAATTAAAACAATCAACAAGCTAATTAAAAAATATAGCCAAAATAATTTATCTCCAAATAATTTTTGATCTCTAAATTTTACTTCAACATACTTCCAAGAAAAAAAAGAAATTAAAAAAGATATTGTAAAAATAAAACATATATTTGCAGCATTAAAAACAAATAATGAACCAATAAAATTTTTATAAAAAATATATGTAAAAGAGATAATTATAAAATGAATTAAATAAAAAGAATAAGACGTTAAACCAACTAAGTTTAATAACTTATTTTCAAATAAAAATTTAGTATAATAATTTTTATTATAAAAATATAAAAAACTACATAAAAATAATGATGGCAAAATACTGTAATTAAAAGATAATATTCTCAAAATTTGATCATGAAAAACTTCAAAAATAAAAATATAAATAACAATAAAAAGAATCATCAAAATAGAAAAAAAATTATTTAGATATAAAAATTTAAATTTAAATTTATTGTCTTGATTGCACAATATCGCTGTAATAACGCCTAATAGTATTGGCAGGAATCTATATTGGGTCAAATAAAAATTACTTTGTTCATATTCTTGGGAAGAAATAAAAATTGCGCCTGTAATTAATAAAATAGCACTCAAATAAAATAATATTATTTTTATTTTTTTTATTTTTATTTTTTTAAAATACAAAAAAAAAATTAGAAAAAAAAAAAAAAAAACTAGACAAAAAAAAAAAAAATAAAATTGCTCCTCTACTGACAATGACCAAGTATGTAATAAAGTATAAATCTCAGAATTGTATGAAAAATAATTAAGCTTAAGAATATTAAAAAAAAAATTGCCCAAACCTATACTCGTGCCTACTATAGTAAAATTTAAATCCTTATATTCATCAAAATTCATTATAAAAAAATTAACAAAAATGCTTATTAAAATTATTATAAATAACATTGGCCAAATTCTTCTTGCTCTACGAGTCAAAAAATTTGTTAAAGAAAAAGTATTATTATTAATTTCATTAAGAACAATGGAGGTAATTAGAAAACCAGATATAACAAAAAAAAGATCAACACCTATAAAACCTGACTTTAATACTTTGGTATGATAAGCAAATACTAAAAGAACAGAAACTCCTCTAATTGTATCTATTTCATTTCTATAAAAATTTTTGCACATCAGCTATTTTTATGTCCAAATAAAAAAAATGATAATAGAAAAAAAATATAAGAAAAAGAGATAATTATAGTATATTTAGTTTTTCTAAAATAATCGTATTGGTGATATAAAAATTCACTAACTGCACCGCGAAGCATAGCTTTAAGTTTTTTTTGTTTTAAAAAAGCTAAAGTATTTGCTTTGCTTACAAATTTATATTTCATAATAAACTAAATACTTTTCAATTATTTTATTAAGTAAACTAATACTATATTATTTATATAGAAATATAATTTTAAAAATACCTACTAATTTTTGTTTAAATTATGAATAACTCCAAAGTAATATTAAGAATGACTTTGCATTAATTTTTTCTCATTGGCTAAAATAAATAAACTACATGTAATTAATGCAATGAAATAAAATAATATTGCCAAAAGAATTGTTGCTGAAAATCCATAGACTACAGAGAACAATATGGAAATTATTCCACCAAATACTGATGCAAATCCATTTACAGTCCAAGCTAAAGGTAAGGCTTTAGTTGACGAATTTTTACAAAAATTTTCTAAGCCGTGAGGAAGATTGGGCCCAACAATAAATCCACTTAAAAAAGAAAATATAATTACTATAAATATTCTCACTCCTTGACTGTTTATCATCAAATTGGAAACTATTTTTTCAATTATTAAAAAAATTAATAATAAAGAAATGAAACTAAAAAATGTTATAAAGTTAAATCGTAAAAATGAATTTTGAAATTTTTTGCCTAAGTCAATTTTATTTTTTAAAGCACTTCCAACCGAAGTACCGATAACCATAGAGGGTATTATTACTAAAAGACTTTTTAAAGGGCTTCCAGTAAGTAAAGTAAATTTCTGACTTAATCCAAATTGAAGTAACATGTAACCTATTCCTATAGATGAAAAATATGTAATTATAGATAATATGGGATATCTTTTTGCTGAAACATTTGTCTTTTTTCTAATTAAACTGTTTGATAAAAAATTAATTACTACACAAGAGAAGATTAAAAAAATAATTGAGTAAATGGAAAAATTTAGAAAATATCTAGACCAACTAGTTAATCCTTTTAGGTGATTTTCAGATTTAACTATAAAAAAAATATCAGCTAAATTTTCAAACTTCGATAATTCATAATAGAAGGGTTTGTTATCTTTAGCTGGAAAAATATTTAATTTTGTCTTTTTAAGAAAATTATCTAATTTATTATCTTTCTTTGAAGCTATTATTTCTTTTAGAATATCACCATGCTCAATAGTTTTATCATTTTCAAAAAAAAGAAATTTAAAGTCATTATCTCCAGACATTATATTTTTAATGTTTTTTAAATCATTATGAGTAAATTTACCTTTTTTAATCAAAAGTGTATAACCACCATTTTCAAGAAAAATAATCTGATTTAAATTCAGATTTAGTTTTTCAACAGCTTTGATTGCAGTCGTGAATATTTTTTGAGCTTCTTCTTTTTGTCCCCATTTGGGCCTTGTTAATTGAAGAATCCCACCTTCATTAAGGTGATTTATATAATCAATTAAAGCTTCTTCTGTATACAAATAATTTTCAAGAAGATTGTATGCGCCTACTGTCATTCCAGTTAAACTATCAACGTTCTGTAAAATTATTGAGTCATATTTTTTTTTTCCAAATCTGATAAATCCTCTACCATCTGAAATAATAGGAATTACCTCTTCCTGTAAGTATAGAGAGTCTGTAATATTTAAGAAATATGAATCTTCTGTTAACCATTTTTGTCTTATTGGGTCAATATCAACTGCATAAATTTTTTTAAAACCTGCTTGATAAGCTGCCTGAACTTCTAATCCACCACCAGAACCAATTATAACACTTGTATTTTTCTTTTCAGTTAACTGAACAGCAAGATGTCTCGAGTGACCATTTGGACCTGGTATAAAAAGCTCTTCACTGTTTTTTAAAACATTAAGACTTGCAGGATAAACTTGGGTTTTTGCGTCTCCATCTATAGTAATTAAAGCTCCTAAAGCAGGTTTTAACTTATCAAAATATGCAGCGTCTACTCTAAATAGAGGGCTATTATCTGTTTTAAAAATCCTATTATCGTTAAAGGACCAAAAAATATTTTTTTTTGTATCTACCTCTAGATTTTTATTGATAAAATTATAACTAAATATCAGAAAAAGCATGTATAAGCTTAATCCAACAGAAGTTAAAAAAATTATATTTGTTATCTTCTTAAATTTAAAACTTGTATAGCTTATTAGGCACATCAGTATTGAGATTAGAGAAATAAATAAAATAGATTTATTACCTTCAAATAATGAAAAAAAAATAAAAAACAGTATTGCCCCAAATGCAGTTCCAACTAAATCTACCGCATAAGCAAGATGTTTTTTTTCATGCGAATCTAATACTCTTAAAGTAACTAAACTAGCCAAGATAAATGGAAAAATAAGAAATATTAGCATAGGAAAATAATATTTAATAATTGTAAATATTTCTCCTACAGATATATCTTTAATAATTTTAACAATGTTTGATGAAACTGTTAAACCATAAATAACAGTGATTAGAGAAAAGATTGCAAATAGAAAATAAGCTAAACTAACTATAATTGAATAATTTATTTTTTTAAAAAAATTAAACTGATGGTAAAAAAAACCGCCAATTGCATAACCAAGCATGGCAATAGTTATTGTTGCATATATTATGTGAAACCAATGAGTAAATGACAAAGTTCTTATGATAGAAAACTGAAAAAACATTGCCATCATTGGAAACAAAAAAATATCTATCAAATTTTTTTGATGCGTCTTAAATAAAAAGTTCATTAATAAAAAATTAAACAATTCATTATAATAACTACATATCAATCTTATACTTAAAAATTTTTTCAGTGCATAAATCAAGCCAATTGAGCTATTAGTACTGGTTAGCTTCACGCGTTACCGCGCTTCCACACCCAGCCTATCAACGTCGTAGTCTACGACGGCTCTATAGGAAGAACTAGTTTTGA
>Ga0222714_10000323_pt1 | contig 57475 bp, 47 predicted proteins | sample C33_3DmetaG_FD_165048 | JGI IMG/M metagenome (GOLD analysis project Ga0222714, IMG submission 165048) | Estuarine water microbial communities from San Francisco Bay, California, United States - C33_3D | ecosystem: Environmental > Aquatic > Marine > Unclassified | place: USA: California... | reverse complement strand
AAGCCTCTACGAAACGATCAGTGATGGCTACAGATATGTTAAAGTTAGTAAGCTCACCAAGGTCCAGCTTAACATGGAGGAACTCAAGAGTGTCTGGATGAGTTACGTTCAGTTCTGCCATGAGAGCAGTACGACGATTCTTGCCAGCACGGACATGATTACCAATCTCATTAATCATTCGCATTACAGAAACTGATCCGGGTGCTGAATGCTTAATGTTTTGAATGTCATCACCCTTAGGGCGAATCTTGCTGAAGTTGAATCCTACACCACCACCTCCGCAAGAAATCTTGTACATGTCGCTAACGACCTTACCAATAGACTCTACGCTATCCTCAGGCTCAAGGACGTAACAATTAAGCATGTTCTGCTTGTTACGGCCAGCACCGAAGATGATACGACCTCCGGGGACAAAGTCTCCAGAACCTAGGATTCTGTAGAAGTTTTCCTCCCACTTCTCCTTCTCGTCATCATTCTCAGCAGAAGCTATGTGCTTTGCAATTGCCTTGCATCTATCTTGATAAGACTTTTCGCCGGGATAGGCATACCGTTGCTCGAAAATCTTTTGACCTAATTCATTCAGTTGTTTGGCTACCATAATTAAATACTTTCTATCAGCTTCGATTCACCACGGATCTTCATCATAGTCAGATTCTGAGTAGAATCAAGCAAGGATTTTAAATAATTGTTGTGAGTTATTAAAAATATTGTCCTGTTTTCAGCCTTTAGCGAATTCAGTAAGTTATATAGGCACATGATCCCATCATCGTCTAAATTGTCGGCAACTTCATCAAAAAATACTATGTTGGACTGCTTTTTAGCAGTGGCTGAAAGCAAAGCTTGAAGGGCTAACATAACTGCTAGATTGATCTTACGTTTTTCCCCTCCCGACAGAGAGATGAATGCTATATTTCTCCCATTATTGCATATGGTTTCATCCAGTTCTTCATTAAACTTAATAGTAAACTGGTTGTTGGTTAGTTGGCTTAAATACTCATTTGTCTTGGTATTAAAAAAATCTAAAATATTTTTAATAAAATACTTAATTAAGCCTTGTTCTGAGAAGGCTTTTTCCCAGAATCGCATAACATCATAACCAATCTCTGCTTCTTGTTTTATTTTAGAATTTTTAGAAATCTTATCTTTAAGATCTTTTATTTGATCCTTATAAATCTCTGCCTCCTGACGGGTCTTATTTCTTTCTTGAAAATCAAGGTACTGAGCCATTGTTGGCTTAGTCTTTAAATCTGATAGTTCCTTAGATAGATTTAAAAGTTTAGGAGTTAATTGATTTACTTCATCAGAGGAATTAGTAACTTCCTTATTCCAATTTTCTTGGCATTCGGCAGATGCTTTCTTGCTTAGTTTACTATTACAGGTAGGACAAGTTGTAGTGTCAGATAAAGACTCTAGTAATTTAGAATATTTCTTTATGGTATCATTAAGCAACTTAGTCTTAGTCTGAATACCAAAGATTTCTTTTTCAATCTTTGATATTCTTTGACCTCTAGCTTCTACTTCCTGTAATGTTTCTGTGAAGATTACTGGGTCAGACTGATCAATACCCTTTAGCTTATCTTCCTTCTCAAGGATAGACTTTTCATAATCTAATATTAATGCCTCTGCTATCTTAGATTTGGTAGAAAAATCAGACTTAATAGTTCTAATCTTATCTCTAAGCTGGAAGATATTATCCAGATTAAGGAAGTTTCTGATAATGTTTCTCTTATCATCGGCAGAGGATGATAAGAAATCTATATCTACATGCTGACCAAATAAGATCGCTGCTACAAAGGTCTTGTAGTCAGTCTCTAGCGTCTTCTCGATAAGAGCTTGAGTGTTGTTTGCATGATCTTGAGTTAACGTATCCCCATCAACAAATAACTTTAAGAACGTAGGCTTCTTACCACGGTGAATGGTAACTATGCCATCCCCTTCCCTTTCTACTTCCAGAATTACTTCGCAGTTTTTCTTAGTGTCACAATTAATAAGGGCCTCCTCGGTAGACTTTCTAATAGTCTTACCGAAGAGACCCCAAACGACAGCCTCAAACAACGAACTCTTTCCGCTTCCGTTAGATCCACCAGTATCCTTGTTTTTACCAATGATTTGAACGATGCCTGAATACTTTGTGAAATCTAACTCCGCTTCCTTAATACTATAGAAATTCTTAATGAAGATCTTTCTGAGTTTCATTCTTTAGTAGCTCTAAGCCCTTTCTTAAATCGGCTTCTGGAATACTAGTCTTCTGCTCACTGATGTACTTATCAATAATATCGTCAGTAAGCTCAGTCAATGTTTCTGGAGTATAATAGCTCGATTGATTTACTTTATCATCTAAGAAAGGAAGATATTTCATATCAACAAACTTTACTTTGTATTCTTCTAGAAGTTTCTTTCTCAGATCTAGTGTATCAAATCCATCTAACTTAGACAACAATACTCTAAGTATTGTAAAATACTTGGTATCATTGATAAAGTCTTTGTTTGCTTCCAAAGCCTCTAAAGGAAACGTTAGATACCTTGGGCCAAAGTTAATAGGTTTTAGTTCAATCTTCCTATTGTGATCGATGATTGCATACTGATGTGAGTAATCTACTTCTTGAAAACAAGTTGAGTAAGGTGTACCGAGAACAATTATATTACCCTTCTTGTCTGGCTTGTGAATGTGACCTAAGATAGTAGTGCAATCAAAATCCTCTGGGCTTATCTTAAAGTCTTCTTCTCCAGCAGTGTTTAAACATCCCTCAAATCCAAAATGACCAAAAATAATTGTATTACTATTAATCATATTCATTTTTCTGAATTGATTAATTGTAGATAAAATTAATAATTCTTCTTCGTAATGAGGAATAAACAAATAGTTTAATCCTGTTACAAATTTATTAGAATCTACAACAGTTACTCTACCTCTATCGAAAATACTTAAAGCGGTAATGCAAGTATCACCCTTTGTAGCTGAATCATGATTACCTCTTAATAAATAAATAGAAGTTATACTTGGTAACAAAGATATATTATCAAGAAGCTTATTAAGTTCAATAAGTGTTGCTGGGTCGGGCTTCCTAAATTGAAAAATGTCACCTAGAAAAACCACGAAGGAAGGCTTTTCTAGGTGAACTATATCTTCAATACACTTACGTTGAGCTTCTAGGTAACCTTTGTATTTATCTTCTAAATGTAGGTCACCTATTACTAGTGTCTTCATGAATGTGTCTCTAACACATGTGTAAGCTTAACGGTAATTACATCCATCTCTGAATCAATAGCTCCCACATAAGGAGTATTATTTCCTACTGCTGTTCTAAGTTGATGATCATTCTTCATGATATCAACCCACTTGATGATGCAAAACTCAGTCCCTGCTCTCCTAGAAAACTTATCCTTAGGATGGCAAGTAGAGGATACTACAATGCCCGTGTCTGTATCGAAAAGGACAGTGTGCCCACCATAGTCGGTGAATTTGTTTCCGTTCCTATTCCGAAAATGCCGGAGTTTGATGAGCCGTTGTGTGATTGGTTGATCACCCATCGTATTGAACTTAACGAGAATCGAGCCCGCTTTATAGTTTTTCATAATTAATTCCTATCTGTTGAAGATCTTCCTGCATCAAATTATAGATGCCCTCTGCATACTTGCGAATCTCAAATTGAGCATCCCGTGTCAATCTTTGATTCAAGAAATGTATAACAGATTGTAGCGAACAAGTCCAGTATGCTTCAGAGTAAATATTCTGAGGTAGTATCATTCTAGCAATCTCTTTAGCTACACCAGTCTTAATAAGTCCCTCATAGATTGAATAGGCTTTATCAACGGCATGAGCCATCTGATTTAAATTATATTCAACTGGACCAATGTAGAACTTTTCCTCTGAAGTTTGTTTGTTTCCATGAGGAGGGTTGCCTCTAAGTTTAGTAGGAAAATAGAACTCTGGCTTTAGTTCTACATACCTACCGGATATCTCATTCCAAGAGCAACCCTTATCGTCATCGTAAAAATGGTCGATAATATCTAAGCTAACGTCCTGACCGTTAACTTCAAAGGTCTTCCATACAGACCCTACCTGATACTTCATCCACTGACGAAATACAAATAAGGGAGCTTTAATGTGAAATGTATAAAACGAGTGCCTAAAAGGACTTGTATGACCGTTTTCCCACAAGAAAGTTGTCAGTCTCTTATCTTTTTCGTCAAACTGATCCCTAGACTTATTATATGATATACGAGCAGAATTAACTACCTTAAGTGGTGTGTTATTCTGCATCTTATCAACTAAAGATACAAACCCTATATTATCCTCAAATGTAAATACTTTTTTATTCATATAACCTACATATATTTGGTATGATTAATGTTAAGTTTCTAAAAGAATGTTTCAGGCAATGCCTATTTCAACATTTAGACGAGGTTAGTCTGGCTGTTGGTAGGGGAGAAAAATTACCTGCCAGCAAAGGTGCTGGATTAACAGCCAAAGGTCGTGCTAAATATAATAGAGCACACGGATCTAATTTAAAAGCTCCTGTTACGGGTAAAGTTAAAAAAGGTAGTAAAGCAGCTAAAAGACGTAAATCTTTTTGCGCTAGAATGCGTGGAGTTGTAAAGAAGTCCAAAAATGCCGAAAGAGCACGCGCCTCGCTTAGACGTTGGAAGTGTGGTGGAGTTAAGTAGACTCAAATTCTACCTCCTCTCCCACCCCAAACGAAGGTCCTACAAGAACTTCAATTTCCAGTGGGACACTAAAGCTAAATCCAAATTTCTCACGAATGTAAGGGTACTCAGTCATTTCATGATGCAAGACTTTAAGAACTTTCTTAGTCTCGTCTTTTGGACAGATAATTTCTACAGAGTCGTGGACTGTAGCAACGATCTTAGCCTTGAAACCATTCTCCTTAAATCGTTTATTCAATCCAAGGATGCAGCTAAGAATTGTATCACTGGCTGCGGATTGAACAGTAAAATTTAGTCCCTGTCTAAGTGCTTGCTTTTGGACTGACTCAACGCGAGCATTAATGTTAGGAAGGTTCCTACGCCTACCGAAGATAGTGTAAGCATAACCTCTTTGCCTAATATGCTCGAAAACGTGTTCCATGTAGCTTGGAACACCCGGAAAAGCTGCCATCCATCCATTGATAATCTCCGCTGCTCTCTTCTGAGGAATTCCCCTCTTACGAGCAAGGGTATAGTCTGACCCACCGTATACCACCAAGAAGGAAACTTCTTTTGCAATCTGCCTCTCCTCCTTAGTGATCTTGTCCATAGGCTTTCCAAATGTTACAGATGCAGAGTAAGTATGCAAATCCATACCTTCTTTAAAAGCCCGAGCCATGTTTCTTTCTCTGGCTAGGTGAGCCAAGATACGGAGTTCCATGCTTTTCATGTCAGCGGTAATAAAATCCCAACCTTCAGGAGCTACTACATAACTTCTAATATTTACTGCACCACCTTCTCGGGGTAGAGTATGGAAGGAAACTCCCATCGTCTCATCAGCAGAGTACCCTGCATTAGACAGTCGGCCTGTGGCTGTACCATCAAGACGATAATCTACATAAATCTTATTATGTTTATTATACTTGATAGCTGTATCCACACTTTTGATGTAAGTGTTGTATAACTTCTCTTCGGATCTAAGCTCTAAAAATTGAGTAATGAAATCCTGAATTTTAATAAGCTCTGCATCGGACTTCTGAGCTAGCACACTGGCACTGATGAGCTTATTTTGTTCTTCTTGCGTTCTTTTTCCCATTAGATTCCCTACGAGCTATTTCATCCTTGATCTGAGTTAATAATAGATCCAATGCCTCAAAAGAGGTAGATGGTTGTCCTTTATCAGTAAAGATTGGTGGATACAAGTGAAAACCATAATTTTCAGTATCTTCAATCCAATCTTTCTCACTTTTGATTAGTGAATAGAATACTCTAATTAGATCTTGAGTAGATCCCATGTTCATATCTTTCTTTACTTCCGAGAAAGAATACAAAGCATCTTCGGTATCTATAATTTTATCTTTGAGTTGCTTTCCTAGGACCTTTAGCTGATCTTCAGAAATAATAAGTCCATCAAGCTCGACCTCGGTAAAAAAAGTGATGGCTGGAGCCATCAAACTTTCATACACCTTAATCATTTCTAACTGACTTAGCTTATCATTAAGTACTTCATAAGATTTATAGGTAAAGTAGCTATCCAGAGCGTTACCTTTAGCCATTTCAGCTAAAGGCATATCACCCCATACAATCGATTTTGGATTAGTTACTGTTAACATTAGGATGCAAGCTCATGAGGGAAATAATAGTTGACGAGATCCTTGAGAGACTTAGGAAGGTTCTCATCCACAAGATGCTGCATAATCTTAGTATCCCATACATTGATCATTTCTCCAACGCCAGCACGCTTAAAGAACTTTAAGTCGAATTTTGCATTGTGTAGGATCTTTCTGACGGGCGATGCAAAGACCTTACTCATGAAAGAAACTATCTCTGCCCTATCAACATCATTAAAGGGTGTTTCCTTATGATGGAATGGGATCACATAATTTTGATACTTTCCATTAGACTTAAAAGTTAATGCAATCGTGAGAAGCTTGTCCGTAAGAAAGTTCAAACCCGTAGTCTCAGTATCAATAGCTATGAAACCTGAATCTAATGGAAAGGGTATGGATTTCAGCTTACTAATAGAGTCCACAAGAGTATAACTGAAACCAGAAGTATTAACTTTCTTAAGTACGAATTCATTGACGGCATTCTCGATATCGGTTTGAAATAGGTAGCGGTTCTTTGGTTCGACGAGGACTTGGTATGGGTGGTAGATGGGGATAAGAGTGTATTCATGTCCTAATTCCGTTTTTAAGGGCATAGAACGCCCTCTCTTCTGCTCAATTCCAGTCTTCTTGGTTAGCATCACAAGGGGCAAATTACCACACCCAAAAACGATTCTGGGCTTTACTTTGTCTATGGTAGCTTCAAGATGCTTACGACAGATATCTTTATCCTGCTTAGACATATCATCAATCTTGACCCTAGGGCACTTAACTGCAGCGGTAAACTGAACTTTATCCAATATCTTACCAAAGCCACAGGACCCAAACACATCTAAAATAAGATCGATATCATCGTCTGTAAAGGGGGCCACGCCTCCATCGGATTGCATCTTAAAGGAGTCTGAGACCATTAAAATCTCAGACTCATGAAGTTCATTATAATCCATAATGGAATGCATTGGAAGGTTCTTTCCAAGAATGGAGCAACCTTTGCAACCATCATAAGTTATTTCGTACAAGTCTTTTAGAGAGTTCATCTATAATTAATGTAATGCCTAATTACATTGATAATAAGAAATTTGAGAAGCTAATTAAAGAGCACTGTAAAGGTCGGCGCAAGAACGAGGCAGAACTATTCCACCTGTTCGACCTTCTTATTTCCAATATCATAGACTCTTTTCACTTCAAAGTCGATAAGGAAGATGCAAAACAAGAGTGTTTTGTTCTAGTACTAAAAACGCTTAAGAACTTTAAGCCTTCTCAAGGCAGCGCATTTAATTATTTTACGACAATAATCGTTAATAATCTCAAACTAATTTTTACTAAACGTAAAAAATATTCTGAGAAAATTAACGATTACTTTGAGATTAAGTACGGTCAGAGTCCTAGTTCTCTGTAGATATCACCGTTATTTAGATGAACTTGAACATTGTTATCTTTAACAGTTACTAAAGTTGGGACTCTTGTAAGTTTAGACTTTATGTCCAATGCTTCTCTCATCATTTGAGTCCCATCAGGAGTATCCCAAGTGCTTACAACAAAAACATCTCTTGTTGCAACTGGATCTTTATCTGACATAGACTCTAAAGTCTTCAACAAATTTTTACAAACTTCATCCCAATCTGAAACAATTAAAAAAGTAGACTTAATTTCTTTAGTGGCTAGATTGTCTAAAACCCTCTCTAAAGAATCGTGGTTTCTAAGATAACGAATGTTAAAATTGATCATTATTTCACTGAACTACTGGTGGCTGATCTGAATTTGGCTTCTTTTCGCCTTCTTCAGTTGAGTCTTTAACCTCAACAATACCATTATCCAAAAGATCTTGATCTGTAGGCATCTCTGGTACAATTATTGAGTCTGTGGCATCTTGAGTTGAGTTTCCGTAAAGCTCCTTCTCAAGTTTTTCAATGTCCACACCTTGTTCAAGGAGTTGCTTCCTAACATTCTCATCCTTAAGAGATTGCTTCGCCATCTCTGCTAGTTGATTGTTAAGGGCACCAACTCCGTTGAAGAATACTTGCTTATAGAAAGTATCCTCATCAACTTGAGGTGGCTTAATTTGACTTGTCCAATTTTTTAAAGCTTGTGCTTCGTCTTCAGAAAATTTAATTGTTACTTTCATACGTCCTCTAGTTCTATATTCAATTTTGGCTTTAGCCTTATTACTATTTAGATAAAGCTTTTTACCCATGATTCTCTATGATAGTAAAAGTGGTGAAATTATGGAAGACAATTTTGATTTTTCGAGCTTAAAAAAGAAGAAACGTAAGAACAGTCGTACAAAAGGTAATGCGTTTGAAAGAAAAGTTTGCGCTTTGCTGAACGAAAGATTTGAAACTACAGATTTTAACAGGTCTCCGGGTTCGGGCGCGTTTGCTAATACACATAGGCTACCAGATCACTTAAAAGTTTACGGGGATCTTATCGTCCCTCAGGGGTTTCAATATATTATTGAATGTAAGAAAGGATATAATAAAGTAGGGTTAGGAAGCTTATTTAATACTAAATCAGAGTTCTATGATTTTATCAACCAAGCCAAGAGAGATGCAAGCAAAATCTCAAAAAAATGGATGGTTATTTTTCAACAAGACAGAAAAGATACACTTGCAATATTTGAAGATTTATATTTAAAACATACAGCTAAAGATGTTACTTATTTAAATTTTAACAATAGCAGTTTGTTAGTTATGAGGCTGGAAGATCTGTTAAAAATTACTACTAGAGATTTTTGGTTTAGCTAACTTCAGATCCTTGTTTTCTCAAATCAGTTCTACTGACTAATCCTCGATCCATACCTTGTTTGTTAACTCTAGCTTCATGAGATCCTCCAGAATTAGTTTTACCTGTAAATTTACTAACCTTACTTATAGAAGGTCCAGTTTTAGTAGGATCAACTGAAGAGCCCTCTAGCCTATATCCATTATCCGTTAAATGCATAGTAAAATTATTTGATAATACATCTGAGATAAATGAACCAGTGACTCTATTATGCCCATAACAAGAATTAGTTGCTTTTGAATAATCTTGTGCTAGTATTGGAATATCATACTGATGTGCTCCTGCAAATAATTGCATTTCACAAGCAAATGCTAATCTTTGTTTTTTAGCCTCTTCTGAATTACCTTGCATCATTTTTTTTCTTTTTGCATTCATACAAATGTTTAATGCTTTCATAATTTGTTCTTTAGCTAAAGTTTGTGATGCAGGATCTCCTTTTTTGAGTAAATCTTGAGCACCACCAACTAATTCTACGACAGATTGAGCCAGCTTTGTATCTAAAGAAGTTACATCAGAACTTTCTAATTCTACCTCTAATCCTTTTGTTGATTGAGATAACATATCACCTATTTTTTCCATTGTATCATGTGTAACTTCTTTACCACCAAGAGTAACGGTATCAGCTTCAATAGGTGTAGTGGAAATAACACTCAGTGGCGCAGTCCATTTTCTAGCTTCTTTAAAACCTTCTTCAATTTGACGATCAGTTAAACTTACACCAGCTTCCTTAGCTCTTTCTTTAATTGTTCTATATGTTGTTTGTTTATGTTCCCTTACTTCTTCTTCAGTTAATTCACCCATGTTTCCTGCGTAATTTTCATTGAACTGCCTAATATATTTATCTATATTTCCTCCAGCCATAACATCAACTTGTTGATTAATATTTTGTCCGGTTGCTGTACTTATTTTAAATTCTCCTCTTTCAGAAGTTGTAACTTTTAGTGATGGTTTTAAATATCTAACTGTACTAATTCCTCTATCTTTACACACATCTTTAAGCAACAGATATTCAGGATCGTTTTCACCATTTTCAAAAGTAGATATTAGCTCTGGATCATCTAGGTCAGAAGTTTTATATTGTGATCCTGTAGCCTCTTTAGCTTTTTCAGCACTAGCCTCATCAAAATAGAAAAGAAGAACGTCAGTCTTTCTTGCAGAGCCTCTTTTCTTTCCAACTAAAGAACTCCAAGAAGCTGAAGCTACTGCTGGTTGTTGTTGAATCATTAGTGTAGCAGTTGCTCCAATCTTTTTTACCTTATCATAAATTAATTCTATTGCTTGTTCATGATCAACACTGTTTAAATCTATGCCATCTTTTTTAATTACTTCATATATTTCATTTCTGAATTGTTCGATAGTATCTACAGCATCAGAATTTCCTATTACGTCTTTATTAAATCCAAATTGAGATAATTTATCACACGCTTTTGCTAGCTGATAAGCGTGTAATGCATAGATTTTTTTAGCTTCCTCTGCTTTAGCATTTAAAACTCCACATAGTTTTGGATTAGTTGTTTTGCACTCGTCAGCTACTTTTTGCAGATTCAGTGCATGAATTCTTGCATTTGTCATTTTCTCTATAGTGTTACCTAATGCAGCACTAAAAGCTTGAGAAGTTCCTTTGTCTGATTTAAAATCGCTTATCAACCCATTTGTATCTTTTTTTGCTTTCTCTAATAATAATTTTGCAATTATTTCTGCAGAGCCTCTATTACCTAAAGATATTTTAAAAGAGCCATCTTCAGAAGTTAATGTTAATTTCTTTCCATCACCTGAACCAATCCAACTAATTCTATTTTGAATAAAATTGATATCTTGAGCATCTAATTTTTCTTTTCCTAGCATGTCAAACATTTTATTAAAAATATCTTTGACATTGAGTTGAACTTCTTCTGGTGTTAATTCAGAACTGTCTATATTACCTTCACTATCTAATTTCAAAACTGCTGATTCATAGATTCTGTCGCCTATTGATCCTTGGGACTCACCAAACAAACGTCTTTGAAGTTCGGCTGCGAATTTGTTTGGATCACATTTATTTGAATCTATTGGTAAAAGAGGTTTTATTTTACCTCTAGGTGCTTTTTTTGCTCTTTCTGGCGTACACCCAGTCGCTTTCATTACCTCTTGTAAAAGATTTCTTGCTGATTCACCTAAATCTTCATTTAAAAATGTTGGGACTTGTTCAAATAAAGTAGGAGCCATTCCTATCAATGTGGTCATAGATTTCATTTGATCTACAAACTTCTCAACGGTTCCTATTACTTTTTTAAATATTTTCCCAGTAGTTCCGCCTTTTGATTTTTTTTGTTCCGGTTCTTGTTTTGATAATAATTGAATTAATCTATTTTGAAAATCCGGGGTTTGTTGATTGTAAGTATTTATACCGTCTTGAAAAGCTGTTAAACCTTCTTCTGTCGTATATATTTTTATTTTATTTCCATTCTTAGCAAGATATGGATTAGTTGTACCTGCGTCTTTTCCAACATTTCCTTTAGCATGTTGCAAGGCATTTTGTAATTCTTGCTGTGCCGCTTGATCTTGTTGAACGGCTTCTTCAGCTTCACTAATAAGAAGATGATTACCTAAAACTTTTCTGTTATAAAGTTTTTCAAAAGATGTTAAAATGTCTAGGTAATAACTCATAACTTATTATAGAAATAAAAAAGGAGCCTATCTAAAAATAGATAGGCTCCTTAGAACGTTAATTTTAGTTAAATCAGTTAGGGAAGAAACCTGTGGTTAGGTTAGCTCCCTCGTTTCTAATTCCACTTTGGAACATATCAATGAAGTCATACCTAAAGGTACACTCAATTGTATGGAAGTCATTAGTTCCATAATTATGCTCTCCAATGTTAACCTCTATAGGGAACACACCTATGAAATCTACATATGAATAAGGTGTTAATGTTCCATCATATTGAATCAATCTTACTTTTTCTGCTTTAAAACTCTTGCTAGCTGCAGCACCATTAGTGATTGGAGCAGAGTAACCAGTTAAAGGATCGTAAGCACAGGCTCTAAACCAAGCAAACAAGTTTGAACCAGTCTTGCTGGCGAATAAGTTATCGAAGGTAATCTTCAACTCATTCATATTGCTCTTGCCGGGATAGAAGTACCTGTCATTTAATCTATGAACTTCGATTGGCTCTATTTTAGGGCCAGTAGCTGCAACTTGTTTGGCAGCTACGCTCATTTGTCTGATACTAAGTCCTTCTGCACCTTGTGGGAAGGTAAATTGAACTTCAAATTGATAAGCTCTTACTGAATCTAGCCCAGTAGAAAGTTTAGGTAATCTTGTTTGATTATTTGCTAACGCATTTCTTTCTGAAGCTAACCTATTAGATATTGCCATATTTTATTATGCTCCTATGCTTGAGGTATTGTTAGTTAAATTAACCTCAAAGATTATATACTCAGCAGCCTCAACTGGCCTTAAGATAATCTTACACCACATCTCTCTTCTTGATACTCTTAATGGAGTATTTACGGTAGCATCGCAAATAACTCTTGATTCAGCGATACCTCTACGAGAAGCGATGTCTCTTAGAATGTCCTCAACATTAGTTCTTACAGCCTCCCAAGTTACTGGATCATTAGGCTCGAAAATGTAAGCTCTGGTTGATTGCAGTAAGAGTTTTCTTAAGTAAATCATCAGTCTTCTAACACCAATTCTATCGGTGGCAGAAGGAAGTCTCTTTGCTGTCTTTTGTCCGAAGATTGTTATACCTTCTGGGAAGAACTTAACCATAGGGTTAATATTATTCTCATAAAGAGCATCCTTATCTCCTTGGCTTAAAATTTCCTCAGTATCAAGAGGCTTTGTTAATCTACCTCTTGTAAATCCTGCAGGAGCGAACCAAGGTTCAGCGGTGGAGTCTGTGAAAGCCATAGCTCGTACTCCATAAATTGCAGGATCTAACCAAATATCTCTTTGTGTATAAGTGCTGAAAATTTGAACGTGAGGCCAGTACACAGCAACGTATGAGCTATTTATTGCTGCTTTTCTATCTCCAAAAGTTCCTTTACCATTCATCCAATCTACAGCTTTTTGAGCAGTAGATATTCCGTAAGGAGGAGAACATGCGGCAATAAAGTTTTGACTAGTCTCAGCTAAAGTAATTAATTCGTTTTGAACTGCTGCTTGATGAAATCCGGGAATTATAGCCATAGAGATATTTAAATTATCGTCATCTAAAGCGTACATTCCTGATTTAGTTGCTTTATCACCAATTATTGTTGCAATCACGCTACCCGAAGTATCAGTATCTTCAGCGATACCATTAATTCCTCCTGAAAGTGGATAAGTACCGGGAAGTAGTTTTACAAACCTAGCATCTATAGCGGAAGCTTTCCATGAAGAAGGAGCATAACCAGCATTTTCAACATATATCCCAGAAGGAACAATGTTGAAAAGGTCGCTTATTGGTTGTGCTACTGACTCCAAAGAAACTATGGTTGTAGCAGATACAGCGGAACCTTCAAAAGATCCTTTAATAAAATCAGAATTTAAAGGAGTATCATTTTCTGATTCTTTAATAACTTCGGTTATGAAAGTATTATCTCCATAGAATCCTACTCGGAACGATTCATTGACATAACCTTTATCGTTAACGTAGATATTAAAATAAGGACCAACAATATTATCCACTTCTACGCTTAGTCCAGTAACTTCCCCAGTCCTTAAAGACCTTCCCAAATTATAACCTAATCCACCATAAAGAGATTGAATTAAATAACTAACTCCTTTTTGTAAAGTTAAACCATAACCACTAACAGCACTAGCAGAAGAAAGATTAGCTATAGTGAAAGGACCCGACCCACCCGTCCCAGACTGAAATGCTACTGAAGATAATAAGAAACATGTTACTGCTTTAGTGGTATCAAGATCACCTCCGCCCGTTAAAGCACTGGCTGATGATAATTCTAAAAGATATTCAGGACCAGCAACGGTTGCAAAAATATGAAGAGTATTGTCACCGGGATCTCTTGCAACTCCTACAAGATCAGCTTTAGCAGTACCATCGCCAAAAGCAGTTTGCATGGCTTCAAAAGAAGTGGCATATCCATTTCCGCTTGGTATTGAAAAAATCTTATCTAAAAGAACTGTGCCAGATTTAGATAATTTTGCCTTAATATACAAAGGTTCTGAACCAGAAGTAGAACCGAAGTAATTTGAATATGTTGAGCTAAAGGTTACATAAGGACATACACCTAAAGGAATTAAAGAAGAAGCTTCTACAGATCCACTTGCCGCTCTTACAAAATAAATTCTGTTTGTAACTTCAAGTATTTCTAGTGCGGCTAATAAACCTTGTCCTTGTAAATTCTCATTTGGTTCTCCAAATGTATTTACAAGTTGTTCTGGTGTTGTGATTAAAATAGCCTTATTTTCTGGCCCTTTATCAGCAAAACCAACTATACCAACGATTGAAGAATCAACTGTTGCTGGATAAGCTGTTGCGTCAACTTCACGATAAGCAATGCCGGGACTTTTTAATACCATTTAATCACCTTATGCGTTAATAATTCTTATGAGTTTTCTTTTACCTAAAACTACAAGTTGTTCGGTAATTGCTGTATCCTCAACGACCAGCTTTTCTTTTGGTTTGAGCCACACAGCAGTCTGACCTTCATTAGTTTTTAAGTATATCTCGAAACCCTGATTGGTTTCGTTTTTAATGATCTTCATAAGAAACTCCTATGTATATCTATATAAGTTAACTTAATTTTTTACTAAAAATATCCCTATTTTATTAATTAGTTAACCATGTCATAGACTGTAATTCCTCTGGAGTTACATACTCTTCATGGCTATGTGAATGTGAGTGATCGGGAACGTTTGTACCGGGAGTTGTTGGTTGAGCTTCTGCTTCTGTTATTGAGGTCAAAGCTGACTCAAGCTGTGCTACAGTTTGAGGTGTTAATTTTCCTGATTCAAACTCAAATTCAAAGTTAAGTTTTTCTATTTTTCCCGTAGAAGTGTATAGGAATTTTGGAGCGGGCATATAAGTTTCTAATGTTAGATTTATAGACTTTTGCAGGACTCTATCTTCTTTGTCAGAAACTTTTACTTCAGAATCATCTTCTTCAGATTCAATAAAAACTTTAAGAATTAAATTACTATTAACAGAAATGTTTAAATCTGGATTAAACATTGAAAATAGTATTTCTCTTAATTGATCTAAATCGTTCTTATAAAAAGACCATAAATTTAAGCTATATGAAATAGTTACAGGTCTAGGAGGTAAACTTACTATTCTGATTGCCCTTTGTAGTTTGGGGTGCCAATATTTCTCATCTATTAATAAAGGAGTGTATCTTTGTTTTTTATCAAATATAGCCGTTGAGTTTTCTGATATTGTTATGACAGGCAAAACTACATTAGCTTCATTAAATATAATACCTATTGCTCTTTCTGGATTTGCATGATAGCATTTAACTCTTGTTGAATTGTTGTTGCCGTCCATGTAATTTATATTAGAAAATTTATTTATTAAATACCTTAAAGTATTTTTATACAAATAATGTATATGCTTACTAGGATCAGAATCAATCTTTTTAAAGATTTCATCTACTATATCATGCCTAGCTCTAAGGGGTGTTCTCATAAGTCTATTTGATCTCCTAGTTGATTAGGTCTATTAAATGTTTTTTCATTATGAATAGATTCTGTATCTCTGAGAAGATTGCAGTAAGCTAATAAATGATAAACTCCGTATGATTCAAAAGAGTCTTCTGATACTTGATATATTTTATATTTTATATCTTGAAATAATGGAGCAATAATATCTCCTACTATTAAAGATCTTCCTAATTTTCTTTCTATATAAAGTTTATTAAAAGTAAATATTTGATCGTTTTCTAAACTTATTCCAAATTGATTTAAGTTTTGTTCTATTGCTTTTGGTTCATAGTGAGCAAAGACAGTTATTGGTTCTTTAGATATAGCTTTAGATCTTGATTCCATATAAACATCATCGTACTCTTGAGAAGGGTAGTATTTGTAAATGTTTACTTTAGAACCAGAAATCCTTATGGTTTCGTCATCTATTAAATTAAAAAGATCACGATCAGGATTTGAGTCATCAAAAAAATTAAGTATACTATCGTTAGCATCTACCTCAATTATTGGTAGTTTTGTGGGAGGTTTTTTTACGACGTATTTTTCTTTCATTAATATACTGAGAAGAGTGGTGGCTCTTCAATCTCCATTAATAACTCTTTCATAAGAGTTTCTTTTTCTTTAGCTGACTCTTGAAGTAAATCTTTACCATCCAAAGCAGCCCCCTTTCCGGGACCCGGAATAGATTGATACTTACCTCTTACTCTCCCTAAAACAGATTTAGCACAAGCTAAAGCGTACCTTTGTACCCAGTTCCTAAACGCTGGAAGTATGGTATTTGAATCCAGTGCCCTATATTCTAATATGACTGGACTTGGAGTTACTGGAGGTTCTGGATATAATTGTAGATACTTTCCATTTACGATGTCGTAAGATCCATCTCTTGATAGGACTTTGCGAATCATTTCCATGTACTGCTGAACTAATAGATAATCACCAACATTCATATTTTGAAAAAATCTATTGTTTTGCCAGAATCCTAAAAAGAAATCAAATTCTAACGAGCCTTTACTAAATTGAAAAGCTAGTAAATCTTTTTGATAAATTACATAATTTAAATTATTAGCTACGAATGCTGGAAGTTCATATAAGCTAATTCCAGCAGATGCGTCAAAAACTGCATATTGTAAAGCCCAACTTGGAGCGTGATAATCTAATTTAGTAACTGCCTCATCTATACAAGTTTTTATTTGAAATGGAGTTAACTCAACTCTTACAACCGGATGCCCCAGTTGAGCCATTACATAATCTTTTATGGTTTGATCAAACTTGTTAAATTCGACGTTGTCGATTATTAAATTTTTATTTAATGCATCAACATCAATATCAGAGGATTCTGTGTACAAAGTAAGATTATTACCTTTGTACTTACCATAAGATGAACCATACGCAGTAATCGTTGGTTTAGCTATCATTTAAATAATCTCCCGACTTTGTTGTTTTAATTTGTTTTTTTATTTCTTTCTTTTCAACGACTGGATTTGGATATTCAGTAACATCAACTAAAAAGTTATTGTATATAACCGAAGTCGAGGAGATTATTTCATTTGGTTTAACACAAAATATTTTATTATTTATGTTAATTGCTACTTTAAGATTAGATATATTTTTGTATTTAAACATAACTCCTCTATTCTTATGTAGGGTCTATAAAATAAAAAAGCGGGGCTTAAAGCCCCGCTTTATAAGATAATCTTATTCAGATCATCTGGCTAGTGTGTTAGTGAGACCTAAGGTGCTAACGCGAGCAATAGAAGGTGTCATGTAGTTCTTACCTGCACCTACGAGTCTTATAACTCTGTAGAATCTATTGGCTGGGGCGATTGCGGCCTTAGCATAACGGGTCATGATACCCTTTCTTGGTTGGAAGGTCTCAGGATCAGTTATGGTTTGGATTGGCATGAGTGGGATGTATGGGCAGTATACGAAGCCAGCATCCATTGGATTGGTTCCGTTATAACCGACGATGATCTCGTCTTCTGGGAAGAGAGGATCGACGATTAAGGTGTACTTGCCAGCAAACTTGCCACGGTACTCAATTCTGTTACCCATGTTGGTTGGGCCGTCCTTCTCAGGAAGACCACCCTCAAGCTTGGCGGCTGACTCTAGGAGTGAAGCGACCAGTGGTGAGGTGATCAGTACTGTACCGGGACCACGCATTGTGGTACGGTAAATGTCCTGTGAAGCATGGTTAATTAAAGCAAGCAGGTTGCTGTAAATGTGACCAACATGTTGAGGAGCAAAATTTATTCCAGTGAATCCGTAGATTGGATTAGTTAAATCCATTACGAATACGTTTGAACGAGCGGTATCGTTTGTTGGAATTTTATTTGTTCCAGTTGCTCCAAAATCCATATCGTATTGGAAGCTTGATGGGATAAATCCGTGAGTCTCATTTGGTGATTTACCATAAGTCTCACCGAAATTATTAGCTCCATTATTATCCAATCTCTTTGGAGTCCATCCAAATCTATTAGTGGCATCATCTTGAGCAAATCCGTAAGCTATTCCACGGATGTCTTCGATTAACTCACGATCAATTTCGAGAGCAATTTCCTTGCTGAGGAGATCAGTTAGCTCGCGCTCTAGATCAAGATTGTGGTAAGCCTTGAGATCTTGTGAAGCCTCAATGGTCCACAGGGCTCTCATCTTACGAGTCTTGGCTACTACAGCTTGATTCTCGATGTGGAAGCTAATTTCAGGAATAGCTGAGTTAGCTAATCTCTCACCTGCTGACACGAACCAAGCCTCAACAGTATTCTCATCTGGGAAAGCAGCAATCTTACCACCGTAAGTTGAGCTGGGTGAACCTCTAGTTGAGCTTAGAACGTTTGAAAGATCAAAGGTTCCAGCACCACTATAGTTTGCGGGAATTAATCCACCGTTTCCGGTAGCATTCATATCATTCCAAGGACCAGCAGTTCCGGGTGCGGAAACTGAACCAATACCTTCGGCTGTTAAGCCACGGTAAGTTAGATTATACTTTGAATAAACGTTTTGTTGCTTATAAGTATTATCATTAGCTTTTCCTGCACGGCTGTTACCAATGTAGAAGATCTGGCTGACAGGTCCTTCCATTGGTTGGGTTGAACCAATCATGTTGAAGATCAGTTCTGGGAATACTCTACGAACGATTGGGAAGGCAAACTTTTGGAAGGTGCCTAACTTGCCAACAGTTGTAGCTCCGGGAGTAAGCTGCTCCTCGGTCAGTTTGCTAGCCTCGGTCAGAACGGCCTTGGCTTGATTCTCTAAAAGTTGAGCGGTTACTTCAGCCATGTAGTCGGTCTTGATACCGTCTAGGGCTTTCTCCCACTTCTTAACGACATTACTATCAATTTTTTTCATTTTGTATAAACTCCTGAATTCACTTTTGCATAAGTGCAATGGTCTCCTCATTTAAGAAAGGGTTGAGGACACCAGAACCCTTGCGTGAAGACTCAGTTAAAGTCTCTCTCTTTTTGAAATTTTCTTCAGAGACTACGACTGCGTCTCCACTGACTTGCATTTTAGCCTTCTCTTTTCCTTCTCTGATGCTAACTTGCAAATCAGAAACTCTTGATTCAAGAAGACCGATTTTGTCCTTTTGAATCTTGATAACGTTTTTAAATTTGTTATTTTCAGTTAGAACATTTTGAAGTTCTTCTGTAATAACGTTTAGATTCTTTTCGAGGTTTGTTTGTTCTAAAGCCATCATGTTGACAGCATTCACCTCATCCTCTGGTCCAACTTCGATAGCCATTATGGCTTTTAAGTGCTCATACATGGCAGCGTTGCGAACGGTATCGTTCTCCATCTCTAATTCTTTTAGAGCGTGCTCTTTTAGTTTTTCTATTTGACCACGAATAAATGAAGTGGTTTTTAAAGTTAAATCGGCCTTAACCTTCTCAACCTCTTCGGTAATTTTCTCACTAACAAGATTAGCAATCTCGATAGCTACTGATTCATCCAGATTTTCTGGCAGTAACTTTGCTATCTCTTCCATTTTATTTGTTTTTGCCATAACTAATTCCTTATTTCTTTCCGCCTTTTTTCTTAGCGGCTTTTCCATAACCACAGGATTTCATCTCTTGGATAAATTTTCCTGCAAATTTTTCGTACATGTTGCTGGAGTTTTCAGGCTTAGGGGGCTTAGGAGGATTAGGACCAGTTTTAACTCCTCTTCTATTCCTATGTTGTAATAATCTAAGTCCAGCAACGTCACTATATATTCTAGCCCTTGTTATTGGATCTCCACCATCAAATTGCCCAGCAAGCCTATCCGTTCTTGCTACTGCTCTTGCGCCGGGTTTCCTTCCTTTTACACCATAATTCTTTTGATCTTCAGCACTCCAAGGCTCCCCTTCAGGAAGTTCTTTGTCTGCCTTTGTTTCTGAAACAGGCTTAGGCTGCTTAACTCCTCTCCGACTCAGATGCCAATGCCGTCTCTGGCTGCGAACTAGGGGATCCAAGAACGCGGCTTCCGCTTGGGGATCCTTTGTCGGATCACTCAACTCCTTAACCTTCCTGTCAATTCTTGCTTCCCCTCTTTCGCCGGGCTTTCTTCTTGGATCATTAAGCAATGGTCCATCTTCAATATCTCCTTCAGGAAGTTCTTTATCTGCCTTTGTTTCTAAAACACTAGCTTCATCTTTTCTTTTTTTACGCTTAAGACGGCAGCTACCTTTTGCATAGGGCTCTACACCGGGAGTTGGCTCATAGCCCTGCCAGCAACGCTTCTCATCAACACGAAGCTCATCAAGTTTATTATCAATCTTAGCTTCTAATATTGATAAGAAAACGTTACGACCAACAACCTTCTTTATTGTATTCTCTACAATTTTAGCTTGATGATTTTTGCTTTCAGCTAATGAAGGGAATGCGCCTCTGGTAGATGGGTCTGCGACAATATCGAATGTTAATAGTTTGAAATCTTCGTTAACAATCTTGTGCCCTTTACCCTCACTTAAAGTTCCCATACCACGGCTTGAAACTCCAATACGAATGCCATCTTTAATTAATGACTCAACAACCTTTCCGGCTGGAGTTGAAAGAATTTCAGCTTCTCCATATACTTCATTGCCTTCAAACCATAATTTTGTTATGATATGAGAAGCATTGGATAACTTTACCATGTCATAAGTAGGATGATCTAGTTCACCAACACAACGACGTTCTTGAACAGCTTCAATAAGATTATTGATTGCGTTTTCTAATACTTTTTTAGGATATATACGACCATTACTATTAGCTTCGTCGGCTCTTTGAAAAATGCCACGAACCTTCATGCATTTCCCAGAACCCGTATTCTCACTAATAACTTGTAATTTGTCTAATAATCTTACGTCTTGTAGTAGCATAATTAATCTCCACCTTTATCTTTAGGTTTTGAGTACTTTTTATAGTACTTCTTTAAATTAGCAGACGTAGATTTACCGTGACGAACCATGGTTCTTGCGGCATATTTTTTTACGTCTCTAAATGAGGAAGGGATTGATCCGGGAGTAAAACCTTTGGCTACTCTACCACCACACTCTTGCTCATCATCCTTGCCCCATTTTCTTTTGGTAATTACATAAAGTCTATCTGCCCCTTTTGTGGAAAAGATTTGACCTACATAACCAGTGCATAGAGCATCTTTAATACTGTTGTATATTTTAATTTTAGACTTGGTAGCTGTGGTATGAGGTTTTCCTTTTGAGGATAACATCTTTCCTCTACCAGAAGATGAACCCTTACCTTTTTCTGTTTTTGATTCTAAAATTAGGTTTAGAAGATCCATTTGTTTTTCCTGATAGGTTTGTTCCATTCATTCCAGTAGTATTCATTTCACTAAGAACTTGTTTAGCTTCAGATAATAATGAAGATAATCTATTAATAAGATCACTTATTTTTTCTTCAGCAACAGGTTGTTTTTTAGTTTCTTTAACTGGTTGCGGTTTCTGCTTTTTTGGGATAGCAGGAACTCCCATTGATCCCTCAAGTATGTGTTGGATGTAATCATCGGTTACATCTGTATCTGATACGTCAGGGACAAAGTCGGAAACCATGGGATCTTTTTTAGATTCTCTAATTGGTGCTCCACCATCAACTGAAGGTGGTACAGAATCTTTTTTAGGGTCCATGTTAGACAGGACACCCATGGCGATATCTATAACTGAAATACTAGGGTATTTGGACATAGTTACCCTATCCTCACTTCTTCTTGTTTTTCTTGACGATCATTGGTTTCTTTGAAGCCTCTTGAACTTGCTCCATCTCATCGAGCATTTCTAAGAGAACATCAAAGTGTTCATTCATGTTTTGCATGACTATTGAGTCATCTTCAACAACTGACTCACAGAGGGGGCAGTTATGAGTATCGTTAGATTCGATTACTATCTCATTGCCGTCAAAATCATCGCTTTCGCTAATGGCTTGAACTTGGTGGAGAAGATTTACAAGTGAGTTGAAGTGAGTATCAATGTTCTCAAATATAACATCATCATTCTCTAACTCAGACTCGCAAAGGGGGCAAGCATCATAACCATACTCTACTCCCTCTTCTTTCTTCTCATCGTCCTCATCATCTTGCATTTCATCATCATCAACCTCGCTTGCGTTTATAGCTTTTCCACTTTTGGTTGTTACTATTCCGGGACCCCTTCCAGCATTTCTAGAGTCTTCATCTTCCTGTTGGGCTTCTGATTCTTCAGTAAGCTTAACTTTAATGTTAGCTTGAGTCCAATTAGCCTCAGTAAGAACAGTATTGATAAAATTATCTGTCTCGTCAAATCTTTTTGCCATATGTCACCAATTAATTAAACTATGTCCTATAAACTATTTATAACTGAATCGAAAAAATATTAATAAAATTCCAGTAAATATTTAAATTATTTATTAAGGTATCGGAGGTCCTACAAACACAAAAGGTGGTATAAGAGATGTAGGTGTTATGGGTTTTAATATTAATTTAGGGTTGCAGCTAGAAATATCAGCACTTGTTGCTATAGGTTTACCATTAACAAACACTCTTGTAGGTCTTGCAAAGACAGATTGAGTAATAATAGGAGCCGGGTGTACAAGATCTGGGGGAGCAACGTGCCCAGTGAGTATATTACCTTGATGAAAAGCTAATTTAAAGTTAATAAATAATTTTGTGTTTGTATTACTTATAGGTAATACTGTCATTTGCGGTGGAACTCCGTCAGTTAAAAAGAAGTCTCCTGTTTTAAGTGCTATACCCATTATATTCTATCCTCTGGTAATACTACTTGTGCTCTTACTGTAACCCCTAGATCATTAGCGTCCTCCACAGGATCGCCCAAACCAGTTACAATACCTTTATCTTTTATTACATCTTTAACATTAATATTGTACTTTTGTTTTATTATATCAGATAATAAATCTAAATTTCCATTATTAAAATAATCTCCAACTTCGTTGTAGTTTAAACGTGAGAATACATCAAACCATTTTAATTCATCTGGTTGATATACCTGAACGACCGGGTCTAAAACTTCTCTAACAATTTTAGACATTATGGATCTTCTACCACTTATCTCGCTTGGTGCAGATTCTAAGTACTCATTTTTATAGTAATAAGTTCTACCATAAGATGTTGGATTGTATTGATAAAACAACTTATCTGTATACCCATAGAAGTCTTCATTAGGGTTTGAAGTTTGAGATAGAGCTACTTCATCGACAGCGGTATCTAATTTCTTAACATCATTTATCTTTATTGTTTGTGTGCAATAGATGGATCTTTCAACTATTTCATCTTTGTAATTATTTATGTCTGACATAATATCAAATGGATTATGCCTAGAACCACAACCGGGAACTAGAATTATTGCAAATGGTAAATTTCTAGTTAAGATGAAATCATTTATATGATTACCTTCTAAGTAAAAATCAAAGTTTCTAAATGTTATATCGTTTTGATTTAATGTAAATGAGCTAGTATCATATGCATAACTTACAAATGGATCTCTAAAATCTAAATTTAATTTAGTTACATTAAATCCGTAATTAATTAAATGATTATTTATTTTTTCTTCGTTAGTTAATCTTCTGTAAGTGGCTCGTAAGTTGTTTACTAAAGACTCATCTTCATTTAAAATTTTAATAGAAGATAAATCTAAATAAAAGTACATTGGTTCTGTTTCTCTCATTGTGTATGAGGTTAAGAACTCATTGTTTGAACTTGTCGAAGATACAACTAATAATGAATAGGGATCTTGATTAAGAGTCTTTAATGCTGCGACTCTAACACTGTCTGGAGTAAAGGTAGCTACACTGTTCTTAGAATCTAAAGGTACATCTAATTCATTTCCTAGAATGTCTGCTACTTCAATAAAATAATTATCTCCGACACCTATGTCTGCATAGGTGTCAGTAGCGTCGATGGTTGTTATACTAATCCCAGCATCCTCTAAAGGTATTGATATTGTCGATGCATCAATTGTGGTTGCTGCTACATTAACGCCAATATCTGTATTTAATCTTTTTTGTCTTATTATTTTAAGCTTATCGATCTCTTGATAATAACCTTCATCGGTTGGAGCGGCACCATTTATAACTAATGTAAGTGCCGCTCTTTCTGAAATTGTAGAATCATTTGGTGCAATTATTTCTAATAATTCATCAGAGTTTTGAAAAGATGCAATTTCACTATAGAATCCGGGATCAAACTCATCTAGTCTTCCAGACCTTAGCATCTGTAAAAGAGCGGTTAAAAATAAATCAGGTTGTATTAAGTTATTGTCAACTCCATGAATTGATTGTATGGAATTTAAAAATTCTTTATTTAAACTTATAGCTAATTTATCTAAAGTTAAATCAAAATAATAAGACTCCTTCCAGTTTACAGAGTACCCAGTCTCATTTTTCAAAAGAAAGTACCTAACTTCTTCTGCTACTGTTTTATTAAATATGTCTAATCTAAGATCATTTTCTACTAACTTTGTTTTTGGGTTTGGAGTCTTTTGAAAGAAATTATAAACATTATCATAAACTTGTTTGTAGTTTATATTAACTTTGCTTTGATCTCTGTCATCAACATAAAGAATATTTTTAGAGTTATTAAAGTCTATAGTTTTAACAAATCTTGTTTTACCACCAATAACTTTAACATCGTTCCACCTAGGGTTAGTTCCTAATTCTGGACTAGGTGCATCCCTAAAAGCTACCGTCCCTTGTGGAGATTGAGAATACTCTTCATAATTTGCTTGAGTAATATAAGTAGGCTTTTGATTGAATATGGTTGATCTAGGAGGGATTTCTACGGGGTTTGTTGAATTAGACCTAACTGACTGTAGACATGTTTCTAGAGTCCTGAATTGGCACGGAGACGGGTTTAAACACTCCACGCAGGAATCTCCGTCTCTATTGTAACCATACCTAGCCTCAGTAATTTTTCTAGGTATCGTTCTTACTCTAACATCTATTGGTTGAGTGCCTGCGCTATTAACTGTAATTACTCCGGGGATAGTCGTGGATATGCCCGTAGGTATGCCAGTAGAACCTACTCCCCCACCTTCATTGGTTCTTGGGTTCTCAGTCACCACAGCTAAAGGTTCAGTTATAATTACAGATGGAGTAATTGGAGGACAAGTTATATCTGTACAAGTTTGCCTACATAGCTGCCCGGTCAATCCCGGTGTGCAATTAGGATCTTCAGTTGTACACTTAGTGCAGTAACCAGTTCTTCTTTGATTTACTTGATCTGGGCACCTCTCAAAATCAAAAGTGCATTTATATCCACAAGAAATTTGATTACACTCTCCGTCACAATTAGCCGTTAAATATCTACAAGCGTTCGGGTTAGTTGCAATTTCTTGTTGCGTGCAAGGGACACAACGTTTTTGCATGTAAGTTAGTGGAAACTCTTCACCCGGCTCTATTGGACAAGTTTGTGGAAATGTTTCACATTTCCATCTAAAAACAGGATCAGGTATTGTAGGATCTTTTCTTAAAAGACAGTCTGTAGATACACATCTAGGAGCACATTGAGCAAAACTTTTGTATGTTCCTGCTGGCCTATTAATTTGAGGAGCTTGTTCAATACAGGATCTTATGGTTTTTGTTTCTGTTAATAAAACAAATCCCGACGCTCTAGATGGTTCTTCGCATTGTTCTATTGTTTCTACACACCTTATAACTGATAGCCAACATGGATACCTATCAAAAGCATTTGTTCTACATTCCTCTTCTGTAGCATAAGTTTCAACAGACCTAGGTAACGTACCAACCTGAGATAATCGAATACAAAATCTAGTAGATTCTTCCTCACACCCCTGTCTACCGGGAGATAGTGCTCCAGCGCAGACACAGACAAATGGATCATCTTGTGGCCTGAAGGGCCTAGGATTACCACAATTTCCGTTAGGGCAATAAGGTATTAGAGGTAAACTAGGATCAGGTATGTTAGTGCCACCATACTGATATGACGTTGGAAATAACCCACCGCAATTTGAAAAGACTCTTGGCCTTGGTAAATTTGGTGGATCTGGATCAGGCATACTTGGTTACCTGTTATTCTTCAGGAGGTCTATTTCTAGTTACAATTCTAGGTCTATCGGTTCTTCCTGTTGATGGATAATTTTCATGATCTAACATACCGGGAACTTTATGAATTCCATTGAAGAATTGAGAAGAACCATTACCGTAATTATATGGATGTCCGATAACTGTATATTCTATTGATGGATATATTACAGGTATAGGTCCTCCACCTATAGGAAAAATTGGAGATCCACTTGGAGTCCACTGTAATGCATGACTAAATGCCGCAAAATTTAACATGGAGATGGGCATTTCTGCTCTTGGGTTTTGATAAATTCCACCACCCCCCGTATTAAAGGCAACGTCACCATAAGGTATTGCTGAACCTGAAACAGGGGGAATAGGTAATGGTTGCGATAAAACTACTATTATCGTAAAATCTATAAAATATTTTGTTGTTTGAGTTGAACCTTCAGTAAAAATAATTGGCCCTCGTTTTGGTCCTTTTGAAACAAATATTGAAGACTCAGGTTGAGATTCTACATTTTTAAAACTAAAACAATTCCAAAATTTTGGAATTACTGTTATGTCTTCGACCCAAGGGGTATCTGTAATATCTAAAGTTATTGTTTTTGTTAACCAATTTAAATTAACACCAAAATGATTTATTGATCTTTTTGAAGTATTTATAGGTGCTGATATAAATCTACCAAAAGTATCATTATTTGTAAGAAAACGATTAGCATTATAAACACTATTGGGAATTTGACTTTGAGTAAATTGATATGTGATACCAGCTCTCTCATTACCCAAAGCATATCTACTATTTAGAGCAACATTTATTCTATCCATAACACCATATCCAATAGATGGATAGCTATTGCCAGTTCCAGTGACCGCTGCGAATACCCAATTAGCTAAATCCCAATCAGGTAGATTAACGAATTCGTAAGAAGGTGGAAGATTGTGAAGCTCTTTAAATTTTGCTATAACTTCTTCTTTGTTAGATGGAGCTATAGGGTTATCATATTTTTCTTTTATTGCTGCACATAAAGCACCTTCAGGTCCATAATAATTACCACCTCTAACTATTCCGCGAGTAAGAATCCTACCCATACCGGAATCAATTGTCGAATTGGCAGCGTTTAATTGATTTATCCTTGCATCTAATTCACTAGCTTTTGAATTTATAAGATTATAAGCTCTGTTTGATTCATATTTAACATAACCTTCTGTTGCAACAGGATTAGCTAATGATATATTTGGTAACGCAGCAGCTATACCCGCACGCTCTCCGTAAGTAAGTTCTGTTGTTCTAAAGAATGGTCTAATATCAATTATGTCTTCAGATTCAATTATTTGATTTAGGTTTTCGTTTAATTTATTATTTTTTACTACAATATAAGCGATTGGGAGAATTGATTGTCCAACTAAAGCGTAATGATTATTAGGTAACCATTCTGCTAAAAGTGGAGAGATATTCATTAGATCATCTGGAGAAGGAAAAGATCCTCTTACATCAATCGAATCAAATCCTAAATCAGTATTGTTTTGATCTGCAACATTAGCTAGAATACTATCTTGATAGGTTGGATAAAAGAATTTACTATTTGCAGTTCTTCCAGTTTGATAATTCAAAACTAATCCTGCGCCTTTTACTATTCCTAGTTCTGCTTTATAAATTTTTCTAGGAGTAAATGAATTCCAACTTGTAGTTAAATGAGCAGCAGAAGTATCTATGGGCTTTGAATAGATAAACAACAAATCTAGTCTGTGAGTCGCAGATGCTGCAGGGCTTCCAAAGTCTGATGAGTCAACAACTAAACCATCTTCATCTATATAAGAAAAATCATCTGAATTAAATGGCTCAATGTTTATTGAAAGATTTTCTGGTACATCTACCACAGCAGTCCTAGCTACGCCTCTCCATTTTTTAATAAACTGAGTATCTAGCTCATAAAGAGAAGCAAATCCTTTTCCGGTACTTCCATCAGGAGTCGTAGAGTTAAATTGATTTATTCTTAAATAAGGGCCACTTACGCCTTCACTACCTTGTTGAGCGTTTCTTGGAGACCCTGTCCATAAAAATGTAGGATATGTAAAATCTGGATTAATACCAGCGATGTTAAAAAATGATAAATTTGGATTTATTGATCCGCTAGTAGCTACTCCAATTGAATTTAAATTGAATAAAGCAAAAGATCCAAAACTTCTTTCTGCTAAACCGTTTAATCCTAATGCTTCAGAATTAATATAGGATTTAAATCTATTTAATGTGGGCAGCATCAAAGCATTATCAATTGTTCCTACATCCCATTCGTTAAATTCACCAAAAGATAATCCTGCTGATCTACCAATAACTTGTAAAGGTGTTAGATTATAAGCATCATTAATTCTAGCTATAAAGTTTCCGGGTTTTACAGAGACTATATTAGAATTAACTCCTGATACAAACGGTTGAAGTTCTGTAAAAGTACTTCTAGATCCCCCTTGAACTTGTTGTTGAGGTTGCTCTAATTCTACATCAACTGTGGTATTTTCAAATGCCTCTTTTAACCATAAAATATTTTCTTCTAATTGTTTTATAGGAATATTATCGACCTCATAGTAATAAGGATCGTTTGCTTTATACTTACGAACAGGATCCGTAAACTTATAAAAGTTAGAAGAACTTAAATTTAAATTAATAGTAACCATCTTATAAATACCTATTTAAATCAAAAACATTTATTGAAGCTAACCCTGCACTAATATTTCTATTTTGAGTAACTCCCGCACCTTCTCCAAAGAATCCCGGCCAAGGTGAAGTTGTCCTATTATGTGAAGCTATTGACACAAGCCTTGCTAATCCAGATTTACCAGTAGAACAATGTTTAGCATTTGCAAAAATGTTAGCAGCAGATTCATCTAATGTAACTCTTATGAAATTAGGAGAATGAATCATTGCTGATCCATAATAGAATCCCGATAAACTTTTTGTTGAAGTGTTTATCAAACTTTTATGGAAAGAACTAGCCGAACTAACCGCTGATGCTGAAAATGGCGGTTGGTATCCTTGAGCGTAAATTTGAAACAGCCAATCTACATCATAATAACTAGCTGTTGTTCCGGTTACTACTCCACTTACCAAATTTAAGTACTGACTTGCAGGGTTTACCGAGAAGTAAAGTCTGAAGGGACCTTTATTTTGATAGGATGAAGTAAACAAGTAGGATTGTATTTGCCCAGAAGGGCCAGAACCAAAGTAATCTAAAATGGATAAACTACTTGTATCAGGCGTAGTTGTTGGAGCACCAGATAACCTAGTTCCAGAAAGTAACCACTCATTGGTAAGTGCAGATAACCAAACTGCAGGTGGTCCATTGTAAGATACATCTTCAGGAAACATACTACTTACAGAACAGTAAGCTGCATTTAATTGAGAGTTGTCAGCTATATTCCATATAAATAATTTTGTGCAATTACTGGCTCCGATATTAGAATTAAATATTAAAGCAGATGGATTCCACCATCCACAAGGGAAATTAACTCCACGAACATTTACAACACTATTATTGTGAGCTTTAACACACATACCACCTTGAGTTATGTTAGTGTATTGCTCTGCGCCAGTGACTGAAACTCTATCAAATAAATAACTACTAGCCGTGAAGTTTTCAGCCGAATCAAAATTTATACTTGTTACGGCATAATTAGAATAATTTCCATCAATAGCAAATGGATTTGGGTAAAATTGAAGGAACCCACCTTGTGTAAATGGTCCAAGATAAGGTTGAACTCCACTTAAATCTAAATCATTGTTTACTAAATAATTTGCACCATTTGCGCTATTAGGCCACTCTGTTAAATAATTTCCTAAATTAGTTAAATTAATTATTGAGTTTTTATCAGCGACAAGACAAGCTCTAGTTGAATGTAGTTCAACCATAGTGTGATTTGAATTTGAACTTAATTCAAATTCTGCAATTTCAAATTTATTGTTATCATTTCTATGTGGAGTTATATTTAATACAGAGTTATTTTCTACTAAAGAATCTATAGAAAACTGAGCTATTACACTAGGTCCTTGAATATTTAACTCAGAATTATTGTCTGCTTGTAATCCAACTGATACACGTTGTTTATCTTTATTTGTGGGACCTACAATTCTGGTTGCATACTGATTGCTACCCTTAAAAGTTATTACAGAGTTGTTTTTAGCGAAAGCGGCGAGACCTTCTTTTAGCTCAAAATAAAATCCGCTATTTTTAACAAAATCATTAGTTCTTCTTATAAATGGATGCACCAATAAACATTTTGAAGAATTAAAAGATTGTATAGAAGGTAAGGATATTCCAGTATTGTTCCCTGTTTTACTTATACCATGAGAATTTTCTAAAGTATGTTTTCCAATTTTTATTGGCATGTTATTAACAATTTCGCATTCATAAGAAGATTTATCTAAATCTAAATGAATACCATTACCAGATAAATAAAATTGTATTGGATTATTTACTTTTATGAAATTTTTATTATAAACAAATTTTGAATTATTTAAATCTATTCCGACTTTTTGATTATTTCTTATCAAATGTCTGTCAGTTTTTATCAAAGAGTTATTAGCTAATAATCCAGTATCATTGCCTTCTAAAGTTAACCTACCGTCCCAATCTAATACAGAATTATTCATTTTAATTCCAGCAAACATATTCATGTCTGAAATTAATTGAGTTGGTGTATTTTGAACGGAGTTACCATGGAATCCTATGACTCCACCTCTTAATTTAGAATTTTCCAAAACTATACCGTTTGCGTTTCTGGAAAAATTAATAGGATAATTTAAACCATAAGCTAAATTATTAGGACTATTAATTACTGCGCTATAGTTAGAATCTGCTAATGCTAATGAGTACTCAAATGCACTTGTTGAACTAAAATAAATATCGGAATTGACAGCAAATAAACCAGCACCTAAATCATCCTCGTAAGTACTAGAAAGATTTGTAACTGTTCTAGGTGAATTGTAATTTCTATAAGCTGCAACACCTCTTGTTAATATTACATTAGAGTTATTAAAATAGAAACCAGCTTTTCTGTTTCTGACACTTATACAATTTTCTAAATAAACATTCTCAGAATTATTTACCGTAATTCCATATGAATTATTTACAAACGGCCCTCTACCATCTACAAAGAAATTTCTAATGTAAATTGGACCGTCACAATTAGTAATATTTATTTTAGAAACTCTATTACCCATGAAAAGACCTACAAATGGGTAAAAAGAGGGAGAAAGTATATTCTGAGATAATCCAAGTTTAAATTGTAATCTTGAATTATCAACTTCGTTATATGAACTTATATCATAAGTAAATATATTTTCTGTCGAAGTAGCTTCGGCTGTTGATTCATAAAATGCTAATTCAAAAACATCATCACCATAACCTACTGCTGCTGTACTACTGATTGCATATGTTGGAGGGTTATACCCACCATCAGAAGCTAGCATAGCTAAACCGTTTAATTGTAAACCTAAAGATGATAAATCGTTATAACTTGTGAATATTTTTTGATTTAAAAATTCAGACTTTGTATCAAAGAAATGTTTTCGTCCACCTAATAGAGGAGTTCCTGATAAGTAACCTAATAAATCATAATTTGACCCGGCAGCTAAAATAGAAACTTTTGTTTGAGTTGCAATGGTTCCGCCTGATTGCATTTGTGACGGTTCATTTTTTGCAAAAACCTTATTTACAATTTCTAATGAACCCTTATAATGTCCATTTTTATTACATTTAATATTATTTAAATTAATTTCACCAAGGTCACCTTTGTTGCAAACTTCAATAATTACTGGATAATTTAGGACCTCTGGTAACGCTGCTATCGCTGCACTAACAGTTTCATAAATGTAAGGATTACAGGCGTATAATGACGGACTGGCTCCAGCAGATACGACCATGGCTATTCCGGGAATACTTGATGTAGGGTGCCCTAGTTTTTCCCAAAGATAATAAGTCCTTTCTTCTAAATCGTACAATGGCAAATTATCTTGTTCCCAATTATAAAATGAACTTGTATCAAACTTTGTAACTTTATCAGTCCAACAATTGAAAAGTTTTACTGATCCACTAGCAGTGTAAAAATCGTTTTGAAGAAATACCATGGGTTACCTTTAAAAATTAATTGTCCATCTAAAAACTAAAGCAAAGTCAGAGCTTTTTCTAATTGAAGAAAAATACTTATAAGCAACTAAAATAGGAGCGGGTATTGGATTTAATCCTAGAGGATTTCTCATAAACAATCCAATCTCATTAACGTAAGTGTTATCGTTTCTTAAGTTATTACAAGACTCCTTATCAACAACTAAAGTATACCTAACTGAATTATCATCTATTCTGGTAATATTATGTGCGGGTATCGCAGCATACCATGTAGGTGTACCTACAAAAGAACCTTTAAATTGATGTGCCGATAGGACAAATAACTCACCATCAGTTCCTACATATTCTTCTAAGCTAGATAATGCTCCAGACAGTGAGTTGGTTGAGCTAACCTCTAAGGCAGATCCACCAGATACACCTATTTGAAATCTATCTATTTGATAATCAAGTATAGTAGTTGATCCAGATAATCCAAACAAGCAGGCTAAACCAACACCCATGCCTGATACAATGGTGTTATGATCATCATAAACAAGCTCTTCATGACCATCGTCGTAAAGCTTATGAACTGTTACATGACCATTAATATTTAAGTAATCAAAAATATTCATTTATAAAAACCTTATTGTCCATTGATATGCGATGTAAGGGGCAGCCAACCCTTCTAGTAATACTTTAAAAGCCGATGCTCCGAAGGCATCGTTTAAATACAAAAGATCTCTTGAAAAAGTCTTTTTAGCAAATAAACGATATTTTCTAATATTATTTAGTGGATTAAATGCAAAAGGTGGTTTATGACCTTCTTTTAACATTTGTTTTATGTCTAGACACCATAACCCAAAATGATATACTCCACCATATAATAATAGAGTTGCGGCATCATGAGCAGACAATTGCCAAACTAAATCAATGTTTCCCGTGGAACTAAATGTAGGAGATAGATTTATGAGCACTCCACTAGTAAATTCTAGTGTCGCTGTCTTAGCTCTTCCCTGATTTCCATTAAGGGGCGCAAATGTTAAAAATCCAGAAGAATCCATTATTCCGTATTTATTATAAGCACCTGATAAAGTTCCAGAATAAAGGATGTTCCCTAAACTTCCAGAAACATGATCTGCTGATAAAACATAATAATTAATCCCACCTGAAGGAGCGAAACACCCTAAAGTTTGATAAACTGAAGAATATGAAGACAGCAGGACATGATTAGCACAATGTCCTACATCCAACCCAGAAAATAAAGAGCTAAAAACAGTTCTACAATTATTTTGTTCTAATCTAGTATTTAAAGGATCGGGATATTCTGGTAAAATATTATATCTTAGTATTGCACTCCCTATGGCTGACGAATGATAAGAAGACACAGACTCATAACTTCTTACGATGATAGCTGAATAATTAGAATCATATACTGCATGAGCATGTTTATTAAATCCACTTACGTCCTTACCATAAGATATTGCTTGAAAGCTAAAATTAGATGTATCTAAAATAGCTGAGGCAGAAGGTATCTTCGATAAGCTCGGAGATAACGTCAGCATATCAACAATTACTTGTCCAGCGGTATCTACTATCATTTTAATTATTCATGTAAATTGATGTAATAAGTTGGGTTTCCGCACTATATTTAGCATTACTTAACCAATTTGGATCTAATCTATAATTTAATCTACTACCACCACTTACTTCAAGTGCTTCTTGAGTTACCGAGGCTACTCTACTAGCTTTCCCAAACTTAGACATGCTTCCAGTAATCTCTCTAAAGTATTTAAATATATGATAGATATGTTCTCTAGTAAGATCTACTCTATATTCCTTACAATATAAATCTCCCACTGGAAGATAATTTATTGAAGAAACTAATACTTTACTCCACTTATTTAAAGTTAAGTCTACAAGATTAATTTTATCTAAGTAGAACGACCTATCTTGATTTGGATAAGGGAATATATCAATTATGTAATTTTGATTTTCCCTATGTACTTCACTATTTGTATCGAAATAATGTTTAGGAACAAATATAGGTCTGTTGTTAGTATTAAAAGTTAATTCACATAAAGTAAAGTCAGAAGCATTTAAATTATATAAATTTGAATACTCAATACACCCGTCAAATTGAGATGATAAAGTATACTCTCTGGGAGTTAACTCTATTTTATGAGCAAAGTCTTGTTTAACTGTATCAAAATTAATCGATGAGATTGGCGTATAAGTCCAAACTTTGTCTTTGCCGTAAATCCAAGTCCATCCGTTTTCATTAGCTGTGTGAATAAATATTCCAACAGAACCGTTTCCAAATTTCTTAAAATCATCAGAAGCAAACAAACACAAGAAGTCTAGTTTGAATTCATGATTTGGTAAAAGAAGATTTGTAGAGATTGGGTGTCCATCTGACTGAAGATGATTGTAAGACTTTACATCAAATCTTAATCTTGGTAATCCAGACCTAGCTCTTGAAGTAATTTCAATAATGTTATTATTAATTACAAACGAATAATCTCTATCACCATAAGTTTTATAAGGTTGCTTACCTAAATTATATATTGTAAATTTATTTTCAGTATTAGATCCTAATGTATGAATTAAATCTATACCTTGTAATATACCTGAGTTAGCTATTTCAGTGGATCCAAATTTAAACGTAGATGTTTCTAATACTCTAGATCCATTTGTCCCTCCTGCCGATGGGAAGAACGGCTCACCAGCGTAAATGGAACTTACTGAAGATATAGAACTTACAACTAAGTTTGGATGAGCGGTAACGATACTTCCAAATTTTGTAAAATCAGAATTAACTAGAATTGATCCGAAAGTATGACCAAAAATATTTGGCCCGTTTAAAAATAAATTATTTTTTAATAATGAATGTCTTTTGAAAGTTCTGCAATAAACATTATAAAGTTTATGTAATTCTTTTCCAAATTTAAAATTCTTGTAGTCTGAATAATTACTTGGGAATCCAGTATCTTGTTCAGTTAAACTATTAGCTATTGATTGAATTACATTCTTCCAAGGTAATTCATTAATATAAGAATTTAAATTTTGTTCAACTATAGCTGAAGCTAGAACATTCTTAGAGGTTTCGCCAATATAAAACATCACTTGCATGATGTTATCTAATTGACCTCTATCAACTGCATAACCGTAAGAATTTTGTTCTAACCTATTCTCCGCTAATTTAGATTCAAAAAATAAATCTGCTATATCAGAACCCATAACAAGGTTTGATGATCCATCATAGTGAACTAAATTATCATATATGTTTAAATTGGGAGTTGGGTCGTATAAATATAAATTACTGTTTTGATTTTGTAAAGAACTTAAATAATATCTAATAGTAGGTATGTAGTATTCCCAAGCAAAGGCTGGGGAATTTGCACTATACCTTGTATCAGGTAAAGACATTATCCAAATTGGTTGCTCCCTATAAATATTTAAATAATTAGATTTAACATAAGATTCTAAATTACTTTTTATATTTTGTATAGAGTTAACATAACGAATAGTAAATTCTTCATATGTTTCGTCTAAAAATTTAGATGCAGCAAAATTAGTTCCTAAAAAGCTTACTGCTCCTCTATAAACTAATCTATTACCATAAAGATTTTTTAGATAATTTACAGCACTAGTAATCCAATCTTTGTATATTGTTAAACATTCTCCAGTGTTTGCAACATCCCAATCATTAATAGTATTATCATTTCCTAATATAGGAGATAGCCCTGCTACTAGGTTTGTATCTGAGTCGGGCGCAGATAGTCCAAAAGAATTAGGTAAAGAGAAATAAACTATGTAAGAGTTTCTATCATATTTTTTATAAAGCTCATAACCAAAAGTCCAATGTGGTCCTATTGCAGAAGCTATACCTGTTACTTGTAATATACCCGAGTTCTTACCCGGTTGTAGTAACTGAAAATTTGATGAACTAGGTATAAATAAATAAGTACCACTAACGTTATTTTTTATTTCTGTATACAAGGTGTCCATAGCGGACAAAGTATTCTCTACTCCACCAGCCAAACTATCTCCAAACCAAAAATAAATGTCTATAGGATCTATTACTGAGGCTGGACCTCTACATGGAAAAGTATTACTTACAGCTAAACCAGAGTAAATAGAACTAGAATTTAATCCTTCACAGCCGTTATAAATCGGTGGAATCCTATCGTAATCTGGAATATTTACATACTGTTGAGAGGAAGGTATTAAACCTAGTGGTAAAAACCCTAATGAAGATAATGAATTTTCTCTTACATAACTCTCAAAAGTTGTAGGCATGTTAAATCCGGTTCTGCTGTAGTAACCGAAATTAGACATGGTTGATTTAAAGTTTCTTCTTCTAAAACTTTTTCTAGGAGCAGCAATTAAACCTGATAACATTAGTGAATCCACTACGCTATCAACTGAAGTTCTGCTAGCTACATTGAAGGGTAATGATCTGCCTCTCTTGTAAAAATTCAAATCATGACCAGAGACTTCTGTGTTCCCAAAACAAAAATTATCTGAATTGTTTAGTTCTGGATGTTCCTTAATATCCACCCAGTATAAATTTAAAGCATCATCTCTCGATACAAAATTATCAATAGATGACGTTCTAATCATTAATTGATTTATTGCATGAATGGGTGTAAAGTCATCTAAGAGTTTTCCTAGAGTCCTCATTCCTTCTCTAGTGTTAAAAGTAAACTCTGTGTCTTTAAAATCAAACTCATCAATATCAAAAAGAAGTTTGAAGTGAGAAGATTTACCATTCCATAAAGACAAATACTCTGTCTTTTTATTTGAAATATCTAATATTAAAGAGTCCCAATTAGGTGGATACTGAACACCAGAAGTAAATATTAACCAACTATAACCTAATGAGACATCGTCATTTGATTTAATTGAATTAATTAATATATAATTTCCAACTTGATTTGCAAAAGTTCTTGGAACTCCGAAACAAATTAATTGATCAATTATAAAATCAACAATATTTGACGACAATTTTTGGTATATGTAAAATTGATATTCTTCAAAAGGTGGTACTAAGAAATCTCTCCCTCTATATTTGAATAATCTTTCTGAATTTATTGAGGCTTGTGTTCCGTTATACCAAAACTTTAAATCAAACGTTTCTGCTATTCTTAAAATTATTTCATCAACAGCACAACGAACGGACTCGTCTAAACTAGAAGCTATATAAGTAACATTAAATTCTCTAGCTTTAGATTCTGTCCAAGTATCGAAATCTTTAAATAAACTTGATTCAGTTGCTAAAGAATAATAAATTAAATGAGGCACATAAGATTCCCACATTTCAACTATTGAAGTTGAAACATCTAAAGAATCTTTTGTGAATAAAGAATTTAAAACAAATTGAAGAGACTTTTTTGTTCCCGCTGCTTTATAAACAGATACTGCATTTAATAGTTGAATTCTCCATTTCAAAGGATCTGAACCAAACAAAGACCATCCTAAAAGATCAGCCAAATAAGGGAGATACTCATCAGGACAATTTAAAGGATCATTTAATGTTTCTAATAATTGAACTGAATTTGAATAATCTGCGAATGCGTAGGATATCCCTTTAAGATACCTGTGAAAGGGTCCTTGAGGTTCTCTTCCATCTTGATAAGTTCCTAACGTTTGAAACTCTTCAAAAGATTCTTTAACTTTAGTATCAGATCTATCAGAATAATCTGGGGAATATACTATATCTACAAGAGTTTTTAACTTATCTAATTGTTGTAATCCACTGGTGTAGGTTGTGTCTGGTAAATTTAAATCTGGTAAATAATCTGTTGGTATAAACCCTAAAGGAAACCAAGTAGTTCTGTTTATAGAAAAGTTTCTAAATACATACTCAGTCAAACATTTAATTGCATCATTTAAAACAAACTTCTTATTAAACCAAAATCTTTCAGTCAGAACATCAGCCAAAATTGTATAACCGTGATAACTAGCTCCAGAAACATTTAGTAAATAAATCCAAGATAAATTTGTTAAAAGATATTCATGTAATGAACTAGAATTAACTCCTATAAAATTAGCTGTTGGGTTATTTAATCTTATTGAAGGTAATAATGTTGAAGATAAATAGTCTTTAAATTGAGAACTTGTGTCAAAATCTGAAAAAGTTTTTCCAACTCTATATAAAATTTTTCTTTCAAATTCTAAATTATCATAATCAGTTAGTTTGTTTTCTGATATAAAAAACTTACTTAAACCATCAATAGAACTTATAGAAGACAACAAATTGTTTGATGATACTGGAGTTACTCCATTTATTCCACTTAGTATTACATCAGAATAATGGTTAGCTATATTAATGTGGGTATTTATTAATTCATCAACAATATTTAACTGTGTACCACTTGCGGCTAAATCTTCGTCAATATAAAATTTAGGAGTTATAATCTCAGTAGCTTTAACATAATTTCTTTTGTAGAAATTTTTTGGAGCATCTACCGTTATTTTTCTGAATTTACTACTCATAGTTCAAATGCCATTATAATTGATAAATTATTTAATTGAATAACTTCATTAAATTGTAATCTAATTGTTTGAGGTAAATTGTCTAAAGTAGCATACCTAACTTCAGGAACTTGATCAAAAATTTCTCTTGTAATTTCTTGAGAAGAAAAGGTTCTACCAAATTCAATATTATCTACATTAAAAAAATTAACTATAACGTTTTGTACTGCTAATTTAATTTCTGATTCACGTTGTCTATAAATAGCATCACATTTAATTGTAAATATTGGATCGATTGTCCTAACTAACCCATCAACAGCCACGACTTCATCAGTCAACATCTTTTTAGGTTCTATCGCTGTTAATAATTGTCTTTTAAATTCTGGTGTTGCTCTTTTAAATTGAGTGGCACTGGCTTTTTCTAAAACATAAAGATCAATAATATTAGCGGAAGAGAAAGCTTTTCTAACAGTAACTGTTCCTTTTCCTACTGTACCAAGACTACTTTTGAAAGTATTTACAAAAGATCTGTAATCGTCTAAAGTAACTAATCGATCTTGTGATTTATATAAAAGAGGTGCGTACCGTTTAGCGTTTTCAATAGTTTGAGCCGGAGAACCTCCTGCTGCTAGCGATATATTCTCTACTGTTCCGGTGTCAGACCCTAAGTTAGAATTAGAAGAGTTATAGAATTCTACCGTTATGGGAGCATTTATTGTGCTCTTACCTACGTTACCTCTTGTTCCTCCTCCTGTTCTATAATAAACAACATAATTATCTCCAATATTTGGAGACTTTCCTAAAAGATTATCGCCAAAAAATATTTGACCTGTAAAGGATTCATCAGTTGCTAACTGAAAAACCTTATCATTTGGTCCTGATGCATAAAAAATGTTTTCAACTTGAATATAATTTCCTGTTGTTTCTGCTGCTCCTTCAATTAATACTTGAACACTACCTTCAATAATCGGTGATTGATTTAATTGAATTGTTTTTATAGCATCAGTCTCTGTAAAAATACCTTCTTGTTTTACATAATTACCTTCTAAAAACATCAAATTTGTTAATATTGAACTAGTAGTAGCTTCTGATTTAAAAATTTCTAAGTCATCTGATGGATCATCAAAAATAACTTTTCCATCTGGTGAAGTTTTATATAAAGTAAAAGATAATTGAGACGAATCTTCTGGAGATGTAACTGTAACAACTCTTTGTGATGACGATATTCTTACATAATCTGAAGAGTTAGACCATTTAGCATTTTGAAAAGTTATACGAGCATTCGCAGCCGACGCTGTAGGTCCTCTTAATCTAATACCTATTAATGATAACAATTTTCTAACACTTGATCTAGTTCTTGCCGTTGCTAAATAATTTTCATTAGCTAGATAATCTGCCTTGTAAGATAGCATATGTCCCATAGCAGCAGTTAATTCTAAGAACATTACGCCCATGTCCGATGCAACAAAAAAATTATAATCTAAAGGATAAGCAGCTCTAATATAATTAACTAAGTTATTTCGCAAAGATAAAAAATCTGTTGCTGCAAAGTCTAACAAAGATTCTTTTTTAGAATCGTCTAATCTAACTTTTTTCAAAAAGTCGGATGTAATTGCTCCTTGGAATGCCATATTAAACCTCTATGTTAACTTCAAATAAAGAATTTTCTTCTTCTTTAATTTTACAAAATAATTTTATTGTTAAGTTTGCAACAAATCCAGCATCTGACAAACTTTGTGTATATAATTTTAAATCTTTTATTTCTACATAAGGAGCATAATCTTTAATTACTTTTACTATATAAATTTTTAAATCTTCTATTAATAAATCTGTTAAAGGTTGAAATAAATATCTCTTTATGTCTAACCCATAATTAGGTAGCATAAATCTTTCACCGGGTGATGTTTTTAAAAGTTGAGTAATGTTTCTTTTTATTATTTTTGGTCCACTAATTAAAGAAATATATCCCGTCGAAGGATTTTCGTGCATAGGATAAGTTAAACCATAAAGATTAAATAGCTTAGATTTGGATCTAAGATTGGCCTCTTTTGTGTTTTCAAAACCTATTACAGTTGTATCTAAATTAACAGCCATGTTATATTTCTATATTCTTAAAGAAGCTTTTTTGAGCTTCATAGTTATTTAGAACTTCATCAGAAGTTAAATATTTATTATAAAATTTAAAACTTCCTAAGTAACCATTTAAACCAGACTTCTGTCCTCCATATTGTCCTCCTAAGAAGTTCCCATTTGGGAATGCATCAGTGTAACCCCCACCTATAACCCAAGGAGTATACTTTACAGGCTCAATTCCATAACAGTATTCAGGAGCATTAGAAAGAGATATAGCGGCATATTGGAGGCTATTAGCTTGAATCCAAGAAGGAACTTTCGGCATTTGTCTTTGTGATACTGGAAACACTAAGTTGATAGCAGAAGCCCCAATTAAAGATCCGTCTAAATAAACACTTAATAAATTTTCTATGGGGTTTAAAGTTATAGCTACATGACAAAAGCTACTTGTGATAGCACTAAATGATAAGTTATTATTTTCAGACAAAGGTTCATTTATTAACTTTTTAAAACAAAATGGTTCAAAAGTTGCAAAACAATTTCCTTCTTCTGCTACATCAGATTTATTTATAAATCCTATTGTTGAAGCATCTAGTGATTGAGTTGGAGCTATAAAAAAACTAGTAGAGCTTGTGTAATTTAAATTATCGTTAGATTCTGCTGGCAATCCTTTTGTTATTCTTACATCTCTAGTAAACCCAATCAACAATCCTCTAACAACATCTGACCCAAAATTAGGAACTATCCTGTTTAGGTCTGGTTGAGCAGACACCCCTTCTTGTAGTCCAAAATTTTCATTAGCTAAAATTATTTGATATTGTTGTTGTACGCCTCCTGTGCTACTTGGAATAATACTAGAGGCATGTATCCAAAAGTCTATGGTTGCTCCTTGTTTTGAATACATCAAATCATTTAATTGTTTAGCCTCATTTAAAACAACACTATTATTCAATCCAATAATATCACCAGTCGAATTTAATTTAACAATACCATTTAAATATGGAATACCTAAACCTTTATTAAATACTGATTCAATACTTGACGAAATTAGTTTACCATTTAATAAGTTGTTATTTGTTACACAGTTGTCTAGTAAAAATTCTTGTGAGCTAGGAAGTTCAACATTTGTTTCTAAAAAATTGTAAACAGCTAATAATCTGTCTGTAACTATTTTTGTTGATGCTGGAAGTATTGTAGCATCTGTTCCTGAATAAGAACTTGTACTTTGTAAAATGTTAGCTTCTCCAATTATGGATAGTGCTAAGTGATCTAATTCAGTTATTATATTATCTTTAGGTGGATTTACATATGTCGCAGATATAGGTAAAATTATTCCATCAACATCATCAAAATCTAAAGTTAGATTTTTTTGTTTTTCTATATCAAATAAAATGTTTCTATTTGATAAGTAAGAGAAATCATTTAATGGAATTTTTCCGGGAGAATATTTTGTTGAACCAAAAGTTATAGCTAACTCAATTTGTTTTTTTCTTTTATTTATTTTTTGTTGAAACGCTGCATTTTCAGATAATAATGATTGTCTTAAATTAAATATATCGGCTTCGCTAGAATTAGAATCATTTTCTAAATCTACAATGTGTGAGGATAAATCATAAATTCTTTTATTCCTTTGAGCTATTAATTGTTCTAAATAATTATCTTGATCATAATAAGGTCTAATTAAAGATGAATCATTTATTTTGTTTATGTCAAGAACATTGTTTACATACTCTTTAACTTCTTTACTTGATATTCCCTTACCTCGACCTCCAAGATTTGGGTCTTGTTCAAAATTCCAGAATATGTTATTCTGTAATTCATTTTTTCTTCTTGTTATTTCTGTGAATATTGGAGATAATCCGTTAGATTGGGAATCATAATAAATACCATCAACAGATAATATAAATTGACCTTTTTTAGTTTTGGGTGGTCCAAAAGACAATCTGAAGATTTCTTTTGGTTGTTCTACTATTTGAGAAGGTTGTGCAAATAATGGTAATAAACCACTAGTATCTACAGTAGAATCAAATTTTGGCTCTAAGTTTGGGTTACGTCTTCTTCTAGCTAATTCAGAATCTATTCTATTAATTAAATCATCTGCTCTATTAATAAAAGCATTTGTATCATTTAAATAACTTAACTCACTTTCTAATCTATCCTTAACATATTGATTTTGTGGACCCATAGCTCCAGCAGTCTGACCTTTTAAATTCTTTCCATATGATTCAATACAGGATTTAGCTTCTTGTATTTCATTATAAAGGTTTTGATAATCTGCATATAAGGATGCTCCATAAGCTGTTAAAGCTTGAATGTACCCTTGAACTTGAGCTATCAATGAGAATAATTCTATGCCAAATAGTGAAAACTTTGAAAGAAATGCTAACCTACCATTCTCATCAATAATATCTTGAAGACCAAAAGTGTCTCTAATCCAAGCTATAAAAGCTTGGATATCTGCCTCCGCAGCCATTCTACCTTGTAGAACCTGCATTCTTATTAATGCTAATACAGGTGAGGGTAATAAAGACAATGCTTTAGCTCCTAAGTTTAACATACATGGAGGTACTCCCCCTTGTTGAGCTAAATTACCTAAAGGATCATCATCCTGCAAAAAAGATTCTACATTAAAGCCCATAATCTATTATTTATATATCGTATTAAAAGAATTTTGTACCTAATGGATACTCATTAGGAGTTACATTAACTGGAATATCAATTAAACTTCTAGCGGTTGCTGCGGCAGCAATAGCAGGGGTACTTAAATTAGAGTTTAAGAAAACTCCCGTTGTACCATCTACGTTTACATTAGTTCCATTTACATTAATTTGACCAGTAGATTGCAAGTTAATTGCGACTGGCGCAGTCATGGTTATTGTTCTGTCTGCAATAAGGGATAAATCCCCACCTCTAATTTTAATTCTTCCACCTACACTTGGAGGTATTGTATGAGTTCCTCCAGCGTCGATTAGTATTTCTCCATTAGTTTTAACTTCAATTTTAGGACCGCCAACACCCGCTATTGCTGCTCCGGGAGCAGTAGGCAAAGTATTTAATCTTATAGTGACACCAGTTCTTGAAACAACGACCGATGAATTTGCTGTTTCTAAAAATATTTTTCCTCCTTGTTGAAGACCTTCTAAAGGAACATAAACTGGGGCTTTGGCTATTAAATTAATATTTTTAAATTTTGTAAATAAATTAACATTACCCGATCTGGGTCCAAATATACTTCCCATGGAAAAGAAACCACTTGATCTGTTTTCAATAACTATGTCTTTACCATCATTAATCATTAGATCTATTCCGCCACGATCACTAACAAAATTTTGATTTAAAAAAGTTCTAGCTTCTAATGATCTTTTTGGTGGAGTTGGAATACCTATAGAAGACTCTGGTAACCCAGTTATTTTTAAATAATCTCCATGACCGTTTTCTAATCTAACACAATCTACTTCAGGAGATGAGTCTAATCTTAAAGCCTTTTTTCCACTATTTAAAACAGTTTTACTTATAATTCTATCTTTTGCTTTTTTAGTATCAATCTGTAATCCATCTTTTTGATCATTCTTAAACGTCATAGACCCCGGAGCACCATCTTGATACAACTGAGTTGAGTTGATTATTGGATCTTCTCTAGTATTATTATTTTGATCTTTTGTATTTGCTACTGGGTTTGCTATTACAGTTGATAAATAGTAAGCTAATCTAGTTGATTGATTATAGTGAATTAATATTTCTGACCCTTCAGCGGGCGGAGAAAATATACCACCTTTCCAGTTAGCATAATAAGGTGTTGTGTAAATAACATCTAAAGAATTTAATAATAATTCTTTGCATTGAACTTTTACTTTACCCGATCTAGTAAAATCAAAATTAGACAAAACTTTTGCAGTATAAATCATTAGACACTTCCAAAGTTTATATTTTTTCTTAGAGTAAATTCTGAATAGCTTTGAGGACCTTGAAATTGTTTAAATTGCATTACATGTTTAAATCCAATTATTTGATAAAATCCAGACAATACGGAAGGTCTAGTAACCGAATCTGGTAATGATGAATTAACTATTCCAAAATATTTTGACCCTAAGTTCATATAATTTTTATAGAGCAAAACATATACTGGAGTATTAAGTGTATACAAATTACTTAATTGGAAATATGGAGGAGTTTTTACAGTTAATGTGTAAATCTTATTGAAAAGATGATTATTAATATGAAATTTTCTTAGTGCTTTTGAATAAACACTGCTTGTTTGTGTCATGTAAGTTTTTACAAACTCTATAACTCCTTTCTCATCTCTACCATAAAGATAATTTTGTAACAAATCATTAATTATATTTCCCACAAAAACTTCTTGTTGTTGTTGAGCCGACTGTTGCAGTGTTTGAGCTAAGTCTTGTTCTCTTCGCGTTTCTTCATCAGTCTTATTAGATTTTTGTTTCAAAGATAAAAGTTCACTATACTGATTTTTTTGTTCAGAAGTTCCAATTATATTTAAAGAATCAACTGTTCCATAATTTGGGTTATTAATCTTTATTGCATCACTTATTTTATTTTTTACTGATTCTAGTATATTAGAATCATAAGTTGTCATAAATCTTTTTATTTCTGTTTTTGCATCATCTAAAACTTTTTGATCACCTATAAGATCAATTATTGCAGGAAGTGTAGCTGATACTAGACTATCGTCTATTAAAACATTAGCAGTTTCTCTTATGTATGAATTATAAGAAACAAAACTATTAGTAGTGTCGGCTATTAAATTCCAAGTTATTATATTGGTGGAATTTCCTTCAGTGGGTTTATAGATAAATACTGGGAATGACCTTGTAGAACTAATGTTTAATTCTTTTGGTAATGTAGACTCTTTTGTCACTGCTTGATATAGAGCATCTCCATTAGTGGTCGGATTTGGAAAAATTATCCCCCAAAATTTACTAGGTCTTTCTAATTCAGAGAAGGGTAGCATAATTCCGCTGTAATCAAATCCATGAATAACTTTATCAAGATATAAATAATTATTATAATCAGACCCTGTATTATAATTTTCAATGTCTATATCAGATATTGGATAATCTTTTAATTTTCTATTATCAACAAACCCCTCCACTGGAGCATATAAATTATTTAATATCCAATCTTCATAAATAACTATTGCTGGCATAGTGGTATTACTTATTAAGGGTGTTTTTGTTTTTGATTTTGTCTTAAAATCGTAATCTATGTATTTACAAGTTTTGTTTAGTATTTCTAATCTTGAAAGATCAAACTCTTCTGAGAATCTAAAAATAAAATTATTACCAGCAACAGATCCAACTTTTATAGAAAAATTATTTAAAAATTCATTGAAGTCTATCATGTTAGGAGCTTTAACTGCTCCAGATTTATTAGGCTCGTTTGAATCAATAAAAAAACTAACTTTATATTTAGTTAAACTTGTAGGATCAACCCCCGCTTGAGCGGCAGTGAATTGACTAGCAGAGGTTAATTGATTAGCAGCACGAAAGTTTTCTAGTAAATTAAAACTTGGATCAGTAGACACTGCCCTTAATGCTTTTTCATATTTTATTAAATATATTTCGTTTAATATTCCAATTAAAATTTTCTTTCTTTCTTGTAAAGTAATATCTCTTCTACTTCCAAGAACATACTTTGTGAACCCACCTCTCGATATGGTGTTTGTAGATTTAGTTAAAGTAATTAATTTTTCAATTAATCCTTCTCCGGGAACATCATATACTGTATAGCCTCCAATATATTGCTCTGATAAATTTAATAAATTATTATTTAATAAGTATTCTTGATCTTGTTTATTAAAAGAAGCATCAAAGTCCGAATTAAATAATCTACCTTGTTGTTCTAATAAATTTATATTTATAAGTCTAGTAGCGTTAAACCAATCATACTGGGTACTTGCTGATTCTATATTTGAAATAATATTGTCTAAAGCTTTTCTTAACTTAGAAAGAGATTGTACATCTGCTGCAGATAATTTATTTGTAGCCTCATAAATATTTTTTATTATATAATTTTCAACAAAAGTAAACCCTATCTGATTTAAAAATTGTTTTAATTCTACATAATCATTTAGTAAATCCGCATTAAATTTAAAATCAAAACTATTAGTAAGAGCATCTATTGCACTTTTAACTAAACTTCTACTTAAAGAATTTTTAAACTTTGTATAAATCTTTCCAAAATCTGGTAATAAAAGAATTATTTCTTTTCCATCACAAGCCTGTTTAAATAAGTCTCTTATTGTTTTTTTAATTGATGCATCTAAAGCTACGGGATCTTTACTAAGATCTTCAAAATTCCAATCTACCTCTATTTCAAATTTTCTAGTTTCGACATCTTTAAAAATACTTTCTGCTACATACAAGGATTTTTGTTTTGTAATGTCAGCTAAATGAGAAGATATATTTGGATGACCTGTTGTAATGAATTCTAAAAGAAGAACTCTATTACCAAAATAATTTGAAGGAGCTTCATCTACAGTAGCTTTTAAATATTGAGAAGCTATCGCTGGTAAAAAAGTTTCATCTTTATTTATAAATACAAAGTAAAATGTTCTCGTTAATAAAGCTTGATTTGAGTTTAAGCCATTTAATTGAGGTGTCCCAGCCAACCTAGATCGTCCCAACTCTAATCTTTGTTCATCATTTAATTGAGCAACATAATCATTTAAGTTTCTAGAAAATCTTTGAATATCTAATAAGTTATTTAAAAATAATATTTCTAAATCACCTGTAAAATCTACTAAAGACATTTTAAACTTAAAATTATTTTCGGTGGCTGCATCACCGTAACCTAATGAAAATTCAGCAGAAATTAATCTAGAAAAACTATCGTTATCATAAGGATCAACAAGCAAAGAATTTTTTTGTTCTTTAGTTAATGTAGAGTAAAGATTTTTAGCCATACCAACTCTATTGGTTCTCCCACTTAAATAATTTTTTGAAAAATTATCTATACCAGACGTTGAAAAAATTTTTGCAACGTCAGGATCAGAAGTAACTAAAATTTTACAATAAGCTTGCATTATTAGTTATATTATAGGTATTAATATTCTATCACCTACATTAAGTTGATTAAAAGTATCTGAAATATTATTGAAATAACAAATTAACCAGTCTAAACTAGGAGTATTGTAAAATAAATTTGAAATTAAATCTGCTCTATGTTCGTATCCCGCTGGGATATATCCAACTTTATAATTCCTTTTGTCTAAATTTGATAAAAAACCTTCAAATTGATCTGAGTTTAAAGAAGTAACTAACTTTTTGTTTTTATGAGTTACTGTTGAGTATCCCATAGTATAATGATTTTTGTATATCATTAATTACCTCCCCTACTGACGTTAATAACTGAATTTGGATTTGGGATTGCTTGTTGACCGGGACTAGCTTGTTGAGGAGGAGCACCTTGAATGGTACCTGCAGTTTCTTGATCTTGACCTTCATAAGCATTAGACCATGATTCGGGTTGAGCGTGAAGATTTAAAGTTATTTCAAAAACATTAGCCATATGTGTAGGAACATCATAAGTAGTATTGTTAAATTCTTTAATTTCATACCCTATTAATACTGAAGGAATATTATGAAATGCAGGACCATGTTTTAAATAAATAAATCTTCTCCCTGCTAAGGGTTGTTTAAAAGCCTCTTTAGAATTAGAATTACTTGAAAAATTAGAATTACCAAAAACATTAAATGATTTTATGGTGTTTATCCAAAATGTTATTAATTTTTGAGCTAAATAATAGTTATTAGTTTCTGGGTTTTGAAAAGATTGAGAGTATAGGCCCGCAATGTTATTACTATTATCTGCATCGTTTATGTCATACAAATCTCTCATTAAATTTTTTCTTAAACCTTTATTTAAATTCTCATTTCTAGGATTATCTAATAAATATTGGGAATTTAAATTTAATCCGTCTTTAAATTTATCATTCGTAGCCTGAGTATCTCTATCAAAAAATGCTCGCGCTGCTTTATCATAATTCTCTTTTGATTTAATTGTGAAATCTTCTTTCGATGATATTTTTGATTTATTTAACATTTCCGCTATATGAAAAGCGTTTAATTTAAAATTTATTGTAATATTAGCAAGATCAGTATGTGAAAAAGCAAATAAAGGATCAGATGAGCCTAAAACTGGGACTATTGAATACTGTGACCCTCTCTTTTCTTGAATTATAGGGTTTTCAAAGAATGGTAATAAAATTTTACCTTCAGATGTAACAAACATTATGTAAGAATTAAAATTAGTTAATAACTCTAATTTTTTTATTGTAGAAATATTAGAAACTCTGTATTGATTATCCGAATTTTGAACAGGGTCTTGTAAAATAGGTGGCCTAGATCCTCCAATAAAATCTTGATTACCAATTGGATTAAGTCCAGTAAAGCCTGTAAATATATTTAAAGTAGTATTAGTGGTATCTCTAAGTATTTTGTATACAGGTTGCCTGAGATCACTTTTAGATATTGATTGGTCCTCTTTTTTTACTTTTGCTTCTAATTGTTGTGTATCTATTTGATTTGTTTTTAATTGAGGTGGATCTATAAAATTGTAAGGACTAAAAGTAACTGCTTTATCATTGACACCAACTCCAACAGCAACAGTAGCTTCTTTAAGAGGTTCATATTTACTTCCTGAAGAGAAAAAACCTCTCCCTTGTTGTTGTATAATTAATGGCTTATCAATATTTCCATTAGTGTTTTCAAATTTTTGTTCTACAAGTTTTCCTGAGTTTCCTTGTATAGCACCGACAGAAGATTGAACTCTTCTACCGTCTAAACCCAACACATCTGCTTTTGATCCTTGATTAACCATTATGGAACCCTTCCAGATTTATCTACTCTTCTAATTACATTTTCCACTTGACCTCTTACTAACTCCCCCAGCCTGTCAGCACTAACTGAATTACCTTTTTTAATCTCTGATAAAATATCTAAGAATACTTCATCTTGAGTAACTCTAGATTGTAAAGCTCTAGCTATACCCCCATAAAAAGAATCTCTTATAGATACTTCTCTATCTCGTTGTTGAGACATCTGACTTTGATTAAAATTATTTAATGTTTGTAAATTTGAAGTATTTTGCTGAATGGCTTGAGTTTGTTTTTTAGTTTCGTCTTCTTTTTTAGATCCAAAAAAATCTAAGGCTTCAATAATCGACATTATTATTCCAACAGCCATTCCAATAGGTCCTAATAAACCCAAAATTCTTGATCCAAAAAGGACAACTCCTTTTCCCATACCTCCACTAAACATTCCTGCTATGGCTGGCCCTATGCCCTTGATTTTATCTGAGGCTAGCTCCATTAAACCTTTTTGTGAAGATAATAAAGATTTATTAAATATTCCTAAAGAAATATTAACTTGAGCTAGTTGAGTAATCATACCCACAAGTGTTGTTCCAGCTTTTAATAAAACTCCAACCCATATAATTAATTCACCTTTACCATCTAATATAGATTTAGTAAAGCTTACTATATTTGTCAATAATGGAATAAATTGTTGTTTTAATTCTAATATGACAGCATTAAAAGATGTATTTATTTCTATTTCTCTAGCAGCCAATTTTTGCTGCTCATTCATTGTTCCGTTGAACACCTGAACTAATTGACTAGCTTGTAGTAAGGCTGGTCCAAACATTCCAAATAGTTGAGAGCCTATAACTGTTTCTGGTAACCCTGCTCCTCCGGCTTGAGCACCTAAACTCTGAGAAAAAGATCCTAACCTCTCTACAATTTCTTTAAAAGATGATTTAAATTGTTCAGGATTAGACGCTCTTTCTAATTCACTTATTAATGCTGCTAAACTAGGGTCAACCGCTGCTACTTTAGCAAACGTTTCAGGAGTTGTTAAACTATTAATAAGTCCTGTAATTTGATCTTGCCCTATTTTAAACTCAGAAGCTAGTCCTGCTAAATTAGATGTAAATTGAGGTCCGAATCCTAGGGCACCCATAACATCTAAATTCTTTAAACCACCTATTACTTTTATAAGGTCTTCTGTTTTTACGTTGTAACTTTCTGCGTTGTTTTGTAATGCTAAAGCCATTTGATTCATTTGATTTGTATTGGCTTGCATTGTAACTGAAAATTTTATAAAATCATTTGTAAGAACACTAGTTTTCTGACCAGTCAAATCCATCTTTGCAGCAACTTGTAATAAACCTTTAAAGTTGCCTCGTAATCCTTGATTCATTAAATCAGCAGCATTTGCAAAATTTTGAAATTTATCTCCAATTAATCCGTCTAATTCTGCTGCAAAAGTCGATTCAAATTTAGGAATACTAGTTCCCATTCCTAATAATTTTTGTTGTAAGTTTTCAAATTGTTGTGGGATACTAAGTATCGAAGTATTTAATTGTCCCATCAAATTTTTATGTATTTGAAGTATGTCTATCGCTGGTCCAAGAGAAATAGGTAGAAGACTAAATAAATGAGCGGCATCATAAACGTTTTCAGCAACTTGAGTAATAGCATCACTAAACATTCTTAGGTTAGAGAGCTTATAAAAGTTTGTTTCGTCTTGATTTGATCCACCACCACCACCTCCACCACCACCTCCACCACCACCTTGATTTATATTATTGGTAGCATTTTGAAAAGCATCTACAATACTCTTTGAAGCTGACACTAAAGGTGATAAAACCTTACCACCTACTACTTTCTTAAAAGCGTCCGAGGTTCTAGTTATGGCATCTACAAATTTTGTAGATTCAACGTCTAAAGACGCGGCAGCAGTTTGAAACGACTTTGATAATTGACCTAAAGAGTTGTAAAGGTCTGCTAATTGTTTATTTTTGTTAGGAGTCGCCATAAATACTCACTTATTATCTAGGTTAAGTCTTGATGTTTTGTATCTTTAAAGTAGATAAGTAGCTTACCCTATTGGCATTAAATGATCTAAAATTATCATAGCTTACATAAGAACGTAATCTTGGATCGGTTACAGCATTTGTAAATGTAAATCCAGTAGATTCTCCTTTATTAGAAGTTTCAATAGAATTAATAGTTTTTAATAAGCTATAAACTTCTTCCATACTTTGCTTGCTTATATCTATAACCTTTAAGTAGATTTCGTTATTTTTTGCTTTAAACCAAGTCCTATCTGGACCTTCAGAGCCTCCAACTACAAATCCGGTTCTATTGCTTATTGATCCATTTTCGTCGATATACTGGAAAATAATAACAGACCCAGACTTTAAAGTTAATATACGTTCAAATTTTTCTTTTATGTATTGATTAACTTTTTCAGTTTCAGTTGCTTGTCTTGTAATTGCTCTTAGTTGATTATCCTCTGGAACCCTTTGGTTGTCTCTTTTTAATCGAGCTTCAACTGCATTAGATATTGCTCCAGAATACTTTAAAAATTTTATTTTATTAATACTAGTTAGAATGGTAACATGCAAAGCTCTGACTATAGAATCAAAAGCTTTTACGAGTATTTTCTTAGCTTCAGTAGTAACGTACCCTCCAGCCTCAACTGTTGGTAGTAAGTCTCTAACTTTAAACGTTTTTCTCATTTTTTATAAAATTTTTTATTTTTGTGAGACGATTTTAACTTTTAAATCTATATTAAATAACCCTTTCAATTGTATATAGAAACTTGAGCTTATATGACTAACATAGATGAATACTTAATAGAGACTTTAGACTTAATAAACTACACATTAAGTGATAGATTTATAGAGAGATGGAGATATAGATTTAGTGAAAGATTCTTAAAGTTATTCCAGACAAAGTTATTGGAATCAATAAAGAATCAAAAGCCACTTAAGATACAAACATTGTATAATTATCTAAGTACAAAATGTGGCTACTCGAAAGATCAAGTACTTAACTTCTTTGAAGCATTAGAGCTTAGAGAGATGTACTCACCTTTAGTTATTGGTAAACTTACTGCTTCTTAGACTCATCCAGCTTCTTCTTTAGCTCAGTTTGCTCTTCTATTTTCTTAGCTACTTCTTGTTGTGAGCAAAATGCTGGGCACATAGGCTGATACTCACACCAATCGCAGAATGTGTTTCTGCTAGGGTTAAACTCGTCAGCCTTCTTTTTGCGAATTTTCCAAGCACGGTCAATAGCTTCTTTCTTCCACTTATTGATGCTGCTTTGTGGAAATTGAATGTCTACTAAATTACCTGACATTGGGTAGTAGTGAGCGCAATAAATATCCTTCAGGTCTTTTTTGAATATTTGACTTGCCGCGAAAGCGTAACCTTTTAATTGATTGTCGTTAAATAATTGAACTCTAGACTTTTCAGACTTAGAAGTCTTGTAATCAATAATTAAAATCCCACCGTCTTTCCCTTGAACTATTCTGTCAATAAATCCGGTGTACTTAATATCTTCTGCTAACTCAAGGGTAAATTCGTACTCAGTTGCTATCGTCTCACCCAGCTTTATGTTAAAGCGTAAAAAGTTCTCTAGACAAGTTCCTACCTTGTCGTTATAATGAAATGGAACTTTGTAAGATTCCTTCAGTTTCTCTGCGAGTTTTTCAAGATCTTTGATATCATTTAGTTGGTGCCCATCTTCAAAAATTTTATGTATGTAAGAACCAAAGTTCAACGAGTCCTCATTCTTGGAAGGAAATCCGGGGAACTTCCTAATATATTTATACTCGTACTTCTTCAAACATTGGTCTATAACGTCACTTTTAGTATTGCTTAAGGTTGATAAGAACATGATTTCGCCTAGTATTATTAGAGAGTACTTGCTACAGAAGTTTACAACTAATTATAGAATTTCTAGCGATAACTCAGAACTTATCGTTCCAAGCATCTTTAGAGAGCATGATCCAAAACGTCACATGTCTATTAACATGGACACCGGACTTTGGAGATGCTTTAAGACTGGTAATAAAGGAAACTTTATTAGTCTATACTCTCAGATGGAGAGTATACCCTATAAAAAGGTTTATGAAAAGTTCCTTATTGAATCTTTTTTACATAACGAACAAGAGGAACTTAATTCCAGCGGAATCTCTTTAAAACCTACTTGTATTTCTAAACAGGATGAGGATTACCATACCTTTATCCCTTTAGAACTTGATCAGGTGCCCGAGGATGCCTCTATTTCGCTTGCTTGGGTATACCTGTATGACAGAGGGGTATGGGACTTTGAAGGGGCTGAAAGGACGTTCTACGTCGCTACAGAGGGCTTCTTTAAGGATAGGGTAATAATTCCTTATAATCTACCTAATAACATAAAGTTTTTTCAAGGTAGGGCTTTGCTTTATGATATACAGCCAAAGTACCTTAACTCCAGAAACATGAAAATGCGGAGTGTACTTTATCCATTTAAGTATGATTCAACAGAACCTCTTTATGTTTGCGAAGGAGCTTTAGACGCAATTACTCTTCAAAACTGCGGTCTTAATGCCACAACAACGATGTCTTGTCATGTATCTAAAGAACAAATGAGTCAACTTAAACAATATCAAGGACCTATTGTTGTATGTTATGATAATGACCGTGCTGGGTTAAATGGAATTTACGAGTTTAATTATGCTCGAAAGTGGGAGCGTATCTCAAATCTTTATGTATCAGTTCCACCAATAGGGTGCAAAGACTGGAATGAGTTTTACTTATCTAAAACAAACCGTAAACCTAAATTACTACAAGAGGCAATAAGGTCTAATACGGTAGATTGTGAAAAGTTTGAGATTACTCTACAGTTAAGTGCATTAAAGGAGATATAATTCTTTCATTAAAAATATTGTATTTTGCTTGAATTGAATACATTCCTTTTATGCTTCCAAAATTACCTAACAGTGCTTGAGGATGAATTTTTAACAAGTCCGTATCCCAAGTAAAAGTTATGGTGTCCCCGGCAGTTATATCTGTAAATCCTGAAGTATCTGCGAATGATGAAACAGTCACCCTTGCTGGTAAGTTTGCTTCATCGTTCAATTTCATAATTTCTATTGATGCAGACTTAATTACAGAATCTTTTATAGTGTTTCTAATTTCTTCAGAGATATTCGCGTTTTCAATTGTTAGTTCATTGGCTATTTTTATATCAACCTTTGAACCCAAAACTATTGAATTGTTTAGAAGCCTAGATCTGCTTCTGAACATTATTGGTTCAGTTATTGTGTAGAAATTACCTCTAGTTAGTTTAAAGTAATTAAAGATAGTTTCTAATTCAGAGCCTGCTACCATCTTAACAGTCCAAACATCAACATAATCTCCTACTGTTGATGCTGAATTTTTTATAACTGCATTATTAGAATTTAGATTTAAGATACCTGATTGGTTATTTACGCCGTCGAGGACAACTGCATATTGCCCAACTCCAAGTTTGTAAATACCACTTGCACCCGTTGAGTAATTAACTTCATTAAAAGCAGTGTTTGAGGTGTCGGCTGATGAGTTGGCAAAATTCATCAAAACTAATGAAGATACTGAAGATGCAATTAATTCATCTGAATTAAGTATCGAACTAGGAGCAAAGGTGCTATCCTCTTTAAATATGGTTACAGCACTTATTTGATAAGGATCAAAATACTCTCCATCTTGCATGAAAAATACACGAAGGCCCACCTTTGATAAAATGGGTGGGTTACTGTGTCTGTCATTTACTAAGGTTCCGTCTATAAGCATCTTCTTGATCCTTTAACTCTTTCATGTAAAATTTAAGAAATAAGGCTCGTTCTTGTTTAGACATTTTCTTAACATCAGAATATGAAAAACGAGTCTTACTAACTAATATGTAGGCTTGATAAAGTAAGTTTTCAATATTTACTTCATCAATTAACTCACTGAAAAAAAATTTGGAGTTATTGGAATCGACACCTCCGTCTCTTTAAAGCATTTAGGGCATTCAAATAGAACTCTAGGATCTAAACCTAAATCTGGTCGATTTAATTCTTTAATTAGAATTTTAACATCCTTTAAAGGTAATTTTTTAATAAATTGATTAATTACCAGTAAGTCCGAAATGTTTTCAACAGACTCTACGAAACGATATAAGTTTTGATTTGCAGTGTCAGGATTTAATAAATAAGGTTCATCTTTAACTCTAGGGAATCTAACTTTAATTTTTCTTTTAGTTACTGGTAAAAGTATTTCTCTGGGGTCGTTTATTTCAGGAGGTAACCTGTTAACAATTAAGTCAGTTAAAGACATTTTTACATTTGATTCTTTTGAGCATTTAGGACATTCAACGATAAACTCATACTCATCACCGTATGAAATTTGTCTAAGTCTCATAAGAATATAAACTTTATCGAACAAAAGTAACTCTGATACATTTATACCTTTTAAGCAATCTGCTAATAAAGTATTAATTGGATCAATATCCTTCTTTAAATTAGAAACGACGTTTTTCTCATTTTCAAACGTCATAGGCTTTAACATTATCTGAGTTACACCATTGTAAAATCTATTCTCAGAAGGTAACTCAATAATTGTTTCAGTTTCTGCTGGGATATTCTCAAGCAGCTTGTCTATTACTGATTGACGCTCATCGTCCATACTTTGTGCAATCTTTTTATCTATCATAATTCTACCCTTAATACCTATTATAGTAGGTATGAGGATTTTAGTAGGCAATCTTATCTCTAGGATAGAAACCGATAACCCGGGTCTACTTAAGGCTTTAGTTAACCTATTCGCTTTCCCTGTTCCCGGTCATGAGTACGTTCAGGCTTTTAAGCAAAGGCATTGGGATGGTAAGAAGTACTTTATTAATAAAGCTGGTAACTTTAGAACCGGGTTATTAGAACGGGTACTAGATGAGCTTAAAAGAATAAAATGTACCCCGGAGATAGTTTACGACTTTACTTACACCCCCGGCACGCAAGATCCTACAATTAAAGACTTTGATTTTTATGATTATCAAAAGAGGGTAATTGATACCGCATTAGAGAAGAGACGCTGCTTAGTTAACTCACCTACCGGGTCAGGTAAGACCCTTATCATGGCTGGCCTGTTAAAGGCACTAGCACCCAGAAAGACCCTAATCTTGTTTGATGAGAAGGGCATCCTTAATCAAACTTATAAGTTCCTGACGAAGAATTGTAAGTTTACTAATGTAGGAGCTAACTCTGGTGACGGACTTGTTAAAGGCCAGATAATGCTCAGTACTTATCAGAGCCTAGAGAAGATCTTTGATGATTACCGTGATTCTGAAGTACTGATGGTTGACGAGGTTCATAAGTTCTGTAAGGGAGAAGTAACTACAGCAGCCATTAACTCCTTCCCAGCAGCCGTATATCGCTACGGGTTCACCGCAACTCTGCCAGACAAGCCCATCTATCTGTACGAGCTTGAGGGGGCATTTGGCGGCATTCAGACCACTAGAACGACACAGGAGTTGATTGAGGATCAGAAGCTGTCTAAGCCGATTATACAGATCCTAAACTATGCTCCTTCCGGTGATTTCAGTGACCTGTCCTACCAAGAACTCTACGATGAACACATTATTCAGTCGGAAGAACGCAATAATATGATTGTTAGCATCGTTAGCTTGGCTCAAATGAGGTCTACACAAGGTAGAATCATTATTTTAGTCAAGAACTTAGAGCATTTGAACAACTTAAAGCGTCTTTTACCTGATGCATTCACGATTGAAGGCGTAAATGACACCGGAGAACGCTACGAAGCCATTAAAAAGTTCCTAAAGTCTAAAAAAACCTCAATATTGATCGGCA
>Ga0222714_10000322_pt1 | contig 57525 bp, 47 predicted proteins | sample C33_3DmetaG_FD_165048 | JGI IMG/M metagenome (GOLD analysis project Ga0222714, IMG submission 165048) | Estuarine water microbial communities from San Francisco Bay, California, United States - C33_3D | ecosystem: Environmental > Aquatic > Marine > Unclassified | place: USA: California... | reverse complement strand
GGTAGCGCGTCCGGGCAGGGGGTCGGCTGCGGCGAGCGCGAGAATCGCGCGATTGCCTGCCTCACAGGTTACGCCCAGGGCCTCCGATGCACGACAGGGCCGCGAGTCGGGATACTGTACCACGATCTCGCCATTCGGCGAGCCGATAAGCGTATAGGTTTCGTGATCAGGAATCGGCATTCCTGCACCGCCGGCCAGCGGAAGTGAGATCGGCGTTCCCGATTTATGCAGCAATAGCACGGATCGTTTCGCGCCGATGCGAGTGCTGCCCATCAAGCTGAATTCGGGCGCTTCATCGCCGCCGCCCACACCGGGCAGCTCACGGCGGTTGTTTGTGCTGCGCGCCTCTTCGTCGGTGTCGATCGCGGCAAACAGGGTCAGCGGTCCGCGAGTCTCGCTGTCGCTTTGCTGTGCCAGACTCGCCGGCGAGGCTAAAAAAGAAATTGCGTAGAAGCTCAGTAGAAGAAGGGTAGAAACTTGGTGAATTTTCGGTAGCCAGCCACCGCACTGGCCGCCCCCCGAATTTTTTGTAACCTGCTGTTTAAGTTTCATTTTTGTACCTTCGATAAGTAGTACTGCATGAAAATCGCCGAACTGCTTCTCACAATTGCTGTCACGCTAACCTTAAACAGAGGCGGTTTTGTGATCTATTTATTACTGCGGACTAAAAGTCTGGTTTGGCTTCTTAGTGGCTATTTTAAAGTCTCACTCCAAGCCTCACTCCAAGCATCACCTCGGAGTAGGACGCAAGCCCCCGCCAGTTAGTTCTCTTCGCGACAGCGCTAGGGGCAAGTGTAGCTAATTTTCGCAAGACCACAAAAAACGGCTGCGAGGAGGGACCTAGCAGCCGTTATGCTTCGTGCTCTTTATGTGTTTGTCTACTTGTCGAACTGAATCGTGTCGCCTAGTCCTTCAACGGCTACTTCTTCTTGCTTGGGCGCCGAACCATTTTCCAGCGTCTCTTTCAGCGCGCGGCCGTAGGCGATGCGTGCAGTCTGAAGAGCGGCCGCTTGCGCCTGCAGGCGAGCAAGCTCTGAGTCCACATACTGTAGGCTGCCGAGCTGCGCCTTGGTTTCGTCTGAGAGCTTATCTGTGTCGTATTCTTTGCCGTCTATCGTGATTGTAGCCATTGAGTCGGTCCTTGGTATAAGTCTGTTATTCAATTTCTTGCCGGAGGAATCTGGCAGTTGCTCCGAATTGTAGCTGACAGGGGACTAAAAGGCGATTCCTCTGCGCAGCGCTTCGGCGCGGGCAATCATTTCGAGCTCGTGCGGGCAGGCTTTGCGTTTTGACTCTTTCGCTGTCCGCGCTGTCCGAACAGCCGGTGCGCGGGTAATGTCGGGCAGGTGCTTTGGCCTCGATCCCTCGCCGAGAACATTCGGCGCCGCTCGGGAGATTTCGTTCACCGCGCTGAGCAAGGAGTTCTGATCGAGATGCGCATAGCGCTGTGTGGTTTTGATCTGAGTATGGCCGAGGATGCGCTGAACCTCGTAGAGGCTGCGGCCATTGTTGACCAAAAAGCTGGCGAAGCTGTGTCTGAGGTCGTGCACGCGCAGTTCGTCGAGCCCCGCTTGGCGGCGAGCTGTATCCCAAGAATAGAAAAAGCTGATATATGGCTTAAGCGTTTTCGGGTTAGCGAATACCCACTCACAGGTTTTCGGTATCGACTCAAGCAGCAGCGCTAGCGCGTCAGATATTGGCACGTGCCGGGCCCTGCCCGACTTGCTCATCGGGATGCGCCAGATTTTCGTGTCGAAATCGAAGTCCGACCACCGCGATTTGAGCAGCTCCTGTTTGCGCGCGCCCGTGAGAATGAGCCCGGGCACAATATGTGCGAGCATCGGATTGCGGGAGATCTTGACGCAGTAGATGAGTCGGTCGACCTCTTCGGAGGTGAGAAAGCGCTCCTTCTTTTTGCCCTCTTCGAGTAGCGGTGTGCCGGAGACGCGATTCTTGTCGACGCCGGGGGTCTCCCATTCGAGCGCTAAATTGTAGATATAGCGCATGAGGATTATTACGCGGTTAATCGTGCCGGGCTTGTGCGTCGCTCGCCGCGCGTTGATAAAGTCCACCAAGTCAGTCTTGCCGATCTCGTGCAGGTGCTTGTCGCCGAAGAACGGCAGCACGTGATTATTTAGCAGGCTCACATCGCAGGAATAGGAGCGTTTGTAGGTCCTTATATAGGGCAGGTAGGCCTCGCGGACGAAGGTTGCGAGTAAGGGCGATGAAACGGCAGGCTCTTTTACTTGTCCTTGAGGCTCTGCTGCAGGCGCCTCGCTATAGGGATTGGCGAAGGCGGCCAGGGCGGCCTGCGTCTGCGCCGCTTTGCGCTGTTTTATAAGCTCGCACACGACGTTGAGACGAATATGCTCGACATCGGCGATTTTGACTTGGCTCGTTTTACCCTCGTCGCCGAGTTCGCGAAAATAGAAGGTCTTGCGGCCGCTTGCCCGCACCTGCACCATCAAGCCTTTTGTGGTCGAATCGAAAAAATCTTCCTTCTCTTTCTCGCCGCTATCTAGGCTTTCTAGCAAGCGTTGCCAGAGTTTAACAACTGGCATAAAAAAGTGCTCCCTGGCCCGTCTGGCCTCGTTGCTGCGATATCGTTCGGCGGTTTTTTTACTTTAGGCGGGAAAAAGAGGATTGTAACTACTTTGCAAAAAATAGTTCACATTTCGCGTCATTTAAAAGGGGTTTCGTGGGATTTTGCGTCATCAATAAAAAAGCCGACCCTCAAACGCGTCGCTCGCGCGTCGCTGAGAAATCGGCTTTCTTGCAAAAAGGGCAAACAGTCGGTGTTTTTTCTCGCTTAGCCCTCAATTAGCTCTCGATTAGCCCTCGCCCAGCCACTCGTTCAATTCGATGACATCCTGCGGCGTGAGGATGCCTGCAGTTTGCTTTAGGAAAAGACTGTCGAGAATGTAGGTGTAGCGCGCGTCGGCATAGCTTCTGAGCGCGCGATAGAGGTTTTCGCGCGCACGTAATACCTCGACAATGTTGCGCGTACCGACTTCCGCGCCCAGCTCGGTCGCCTCGAGTGCGGTTTGGGCTGAGAGAATCGACTGGTTACGCTGCTCCACTACCTTCACATCGGTGTTCACGCGGCGGTAGGCGTTGCGAATGTTCTGCGTTAGCTGGCGTTCGGTAAGCTCGAGCGACTCCTTCGCTGCAATCACATTGTACTCAGCAGCGCGCCGGCGTGAGCTCACGGCACCGCCGTTGTAGAGCGGAATGGTGATGTTGAGAGCGAGCGAGGTGCGATCGAACGCACCGCCACCCACTGCGAAGCCGATGCCGGGCTGAAATAGCGGGTCGGAGACGCTATGGGTAAAGTTACCCGCGAGGGCGATGGTCGGCAGGTGGTCAGACTTACGTGCCTTTAGATTCTTTTCCTGCGAGTCCAAGGTAAATTTGGCCGCGGCGATCGCGAGGCTGCTGTCCTTGGCCTGATTCTCCCACTCGATAAGCGCACCATCGGCGTCAACGATTGGGAACTGCTCATCGAGCGGCTTGATATCGGGATGGGGCTGACCGGTGATCGCTTCTAACGCTTCGTAGCTTGAGCGCAGCTGGTCCTGCTGGATAATTGTGGTGTTGCGAGCGAGGTCATAGGCGGCCTGCGCATCGTAGACGTCGGTAATTGCAACGAGCCCCACTTCCTCCCGCTGGCGAGTTTGCTCCAGCGAGCGCAGTGCAGCCTCTTCTTCCTGAATATTAGTGTCGAGCAAATCTCTGGCACGCAGCACGTCGAAATACGCCATAGACACGCGCATGATCAGGTCTTGCTCCTGCGCCGCGAGGTTCACCGCGGCGGCCTTGTCGGCGGCACGCGCGCTCTGGAAACCATACCACTGAGCAAGATCGACAATGCTCTGCCCAAGGTTGAGCCCCCAGCCGTGGGTATTTACGCCGGGTCTAAAACTGTGCGCCGGCTGCACCTGCAGCTGTCCGGTGAACTGGTTTATTCCCCGAACCTCATCGGTTGGACCAAACGTCGAGCGCGTCGAATTGCCCGTGGCAGCGAGACTAGGCAGTAGGCCCGCTCGGCTCTGAATTACGTTTTCACGATTCGCGCGGTACGATGCCTCGGCCTGTCGCAGCGTTGGGTCGTTTTCCAGCGCTAGCGCTAATATGTCGTAGAGGTCTTCTGCGGCGTGGCTAATCTGGCTAATTGATGCAGATAGCGCGGTAAGGGCTACGGCGCCGGCGAGCTGAGCTATTCGTCCCATAATTTATTGCCTTGAGTAGGATCGATAATTGAAGCGGCATTCTACACAGTGTTACCAAAAGCTACAATTTAACAGTTGCTGCGGTAGTCATCGCTGTCTTTATAACGGCCGCGACGGCGAAAGGTTACTCACTCACCGCGCTGCCAGAATAGTCTCCAATGGCGACTAGGCAGGAGTGTGCGAGCCTCTTGCTGCGCGGCCCGTTCCAGCCAACGGCCTCGTCGGGGGTCGCAGTTGTGTCTTTAAAGGGCATTTCGAGTGTCATCGCGAGGCAGCCGTAGCGCTCGCCGACATGACCGCCCGCCATAGTGAGATTGGCCTCGCCCGGTGCTTTGGGCGGATAGCCCACGACGGTCTGGAAATCGGGGTTGAGCTCGGCGAGCCTGTTCTTATAGAAATCTAACTGCGCCTGCGAATTCGCATCCCAGCCGGCGAGTCCCTCGACGCCTGCGATAAAACAATACGGCAGCGATTCGTCGCCGTGCACGTCCAGGAAGAAGTCGACGCCCCCGCGTGCCATAGCCTCACGCACCACATAGACCTCCGGCGCCGAGTCCAGCGCTGGGTCTGCCCACTCTCGGTTGAGATTGCGGCCCGCGGCGTTGGTGCGCAGATGCCCGCGGCGGCTCCCGTCGGGGTTCATATTGGGCACGATATAAAAGGTGCAGCGCTCGAGCAGCGCGCGGCTCTGCTCGTTTTCGGCGTCGAGCAGCCATTCCAGCGCGCCTTCCATCCACCACTGCGCCATCGTCTCGCCGGGGTGTTGGCGCGCGATTAGCCAGCACTGTTTGGTCGGTTGGCTGCCGCCGCCGCTAATTTTCAGCAGGTCGATGTCTTGACCATCGAGGCTCTGCCCTAGAACCTCGAGGCTGCATCGCGGCGACTGTAGGCTGCGGGCGATAAGGTCTGCATGGCGCTCCATCGAATAGGGCGTGAAGTAGGCGAAATAAAGTGAATCTTGCTCAGGCGTAATCTCGATTGTCAGCTCGGAGTCAACCAATGCCGTTGGCCAGCGATGCCACTGCTGCCTGTCATAGGAATAGGCGACGCGGTAGTCTTCGAAGCCCTTGGGATAGGCGGCGCCGGCTGCGTTAAGGATTTTGAGGGTGCAGGCGACGCCCCGTGCGCCGCTGAGCCTAAAATAGAACCACTGATAGAACTCGGAGTCTTTGTCGTGCCGAATGTTGAGCCGAATGTCGGAGGCGGATTCGGCGCTGACGATTTCGATGTTGCCGCCGTCGAAGTTTTGACTAATATGCACTGAGACTCCTCCGAAATCTTGATAGGGTTGCTAGGTTTTCGGTCACCACAGCCAAAACTCTACCAAATAAAAGGCATTGCGAGTCGGCGCCTATTTGCTATTATTGCCGGCCTTCTAAAAGTGAATCCCATGCAAAGTGATAATCTAAATATCGCCTCAAATGAGGCGCTCATCACCCCAGAGCAGCTTAAGTCCGAGCTGCCCCTCGAAGGGGACGCCCTCGACGCCGTCGTTGCCGCACGACAGACAATTTTCGATATTCTCGATCGTAAAGACCCGCGCCTGTTTGTCGTGGTAGGTCCCTGCTCGATCCACGACACCGAGGCCGCGCTCGATTATGCCCGCAGGCTCAAGGGACTGGCCGACAAAGTCGCCGATACGCTCTACATCGTTATGCGCGTGTATTTCGAAAAGCCGCGCACCTCGATTGGTTGGAAAGGTCTGATCAACGATCCGTATCTAGATGATTCGTTTAAGATAGAAGACGGGCTTCGCAAGGGGCGCGAGCTGCTGCTCGACATCGTCGACATCGGTCTGCCCACGTCGACCGAAGCGCTCGACCCGATTTCACCGCAGTATATGCAAGATATTATTTCGTGGTCGGCCATCGGCGCGCGCACAACAGAATCGCAGACGCACCGCGAAATGTCCTCCGGCTTGTCCTCGGCCGTAGGTTTTAAAAACGGCACAGACGGCGGTTTAACCGTGGCGGTCAACGCGATGCAGTCAGTGTCCAACCCACATCGATTCCTCGGCATAAACAGCAAAGGGCAGGTATCGGTCGTTGAGACGAAGGGCAACTCTTACGGGCACGTCGTGCTGCGAGGCGGCAGCAACGGTCCTAATTACGACAGTGTGCATGTCGCGCAGTGCGAGCATGCGCTGTTAGAGGGCGGTGTTAACAACAATATTATGATCGACTGCAGCCACGCGAATTCGAATAAAGACCCGAATGTGCAGCCGCTAGTGTTGAAGGATGTGACTCACCAGATCATGGAGGGTAATCAGTCGATAATCGGCGTGATGATCGAAAGTAACATCAATGCGGGTAATCAGAGCATTCCCAAAGAGTTGAGTGAGCTCAAGTACGGGGTCTCGGTGACCGATGCCTGTATCGATTGGGCTACGACCGAGACCGCCATCCTCGAAATGGCAGACAAACTGCGGGACGTGCTACCTGCGCGAACGAGTTAGTCCTTAGCCAACGCTGGTGAGCATGATTCGCTCACCGTGCGCTTCAAGTTCTTCTTGCTGACCTGCAAGTATCCATTTTTGCACGAACGGATTATCCAGCAGCGTCTCTTTATAGGCATTGGCCTCGGCGCTGAGTTCGGCGCCATAGCTGTCGAAAACAATTGCAACCGATGCCATATAGCAATCGGCTATCGAGAAGCGACCAAACAGGTAGTTGCCATTTTCACCATAGCGGCGACGGCAGCAGCTCCAGATGGCGTCGATGCGGGCGATTTCATCGCGCAGGGCGTCCGACGGCTTCATCGCAACCTTCGCTGAGCAGTTCATCGGCCAATCGCGCTTCAGGTTGGGGAACTCGGAGTGCATTTCGGCGCTTACCGACCGCGCCGTCGCACGTCGCTTAGCACCTGCTGGCCAGCCCGCGCCGAGCAGCACCTCCTCGGAGAGATACTCACAAATCGATAGCGAATCCCACACGGTCACGTCGTGATGCTGCACAACGGGCACCTTGAGCGACGGCGAATAAGGACCCAGCTTCTCGGCGGTGTTATCTTGATACAGCGCGATCTGGATCTCTTCGAACTCGACGTCATGCATATTGAGAAGCAGCCACGGGGCCAGTGACCACGATGAGTAGTTTTTATTACCTATAACGAGTCGCAGGTCATTCATAGCATCTCCGTCAAACTTTCTTTTTTAGATGGGAGCATTAAACCCGCACTTTGTAACTAAACACGCTGTGCTGGGGGGCTTGATGCTGATTAAATATGGCAAAATGGTGGCAATTGCTACAAGCCGTGGGAATGCGCTGCGCGCCGGTCGTGGATTCGGGTATAGTCGCGGCCAACTTAGGAAATAACTAACGAGAGTGCGAAATGAGTAGACGTATCGCGATCGTCGAAGACGAAGCCGCAATCCGAGAAAACTACGCGGATGTACTGCGTAAGCAAGGTTACGAAGTGCAGACCTACGCCAACCGCAAAGATGCGATGGCAGCGTTCGATATGCGCCTGCCCAATCTCGCCATCATCGACATCGGTCTCGAGAACGAAATCGACGGCGGATTTACCCTCTGTCAGGCGCTGCGGTCGATGTCGGAAACCCTACCCATCATCTTTCTCACCGCGCGCGACAACGATTTCGATACGGTTAGCGGGTTACGCATGGGCGCCGATGACTACCTCACCAAAGACATCAGCCTGCCGCATCTCACCGCCCGCATCGCTGCGCTTTTTCGCCGTCAGGATGTTATCGATCAACCGCCTTCGCCCGAAAGCTTACTCCATCGCGGCAAGCTGGTGCTCGATATCGGTCGCTTAACCGTCACCTACGACGGGCATCCGATCGGCCTCACCGTCACAGAATTTTGGATGGTGCATGCACTCGCTAAGTTCCCAGGTCATGTGAAGTCTCGTCAGGTGCTCATGCAAGAATCGAAAATATTTGTCGACGGCAGCACGATCACCTCGCACGTCAAACGTATACGCAAAAAGTTTTTGCTCATCAGCGAAGACTTCGACTGCATCGAAACCGTTTACGGCATGGGCTATCGTTGGAACATAACCGACGAGGCAGCCTAACGTGAGTGTGCAAGTCAGCAGGAACCCGTTTGGCATTCGTTCCAAACTTGTTTTTATGTCCGCGTTTCTGCTTGTCATCCCCTGGCTGGGGTATCAATACATTCTCGAGATGGAAGAGTATCTGCGCCGCGGCCAAGAGCAAACCGTATTGGGCACGGCGCAGGCACTTGCCACCGCACTAAACGAGCGCCCCGAACTCTTCGACGAAGGTAGTTACGAGCCTGCGCGGCGCACCGAGGATCTCTATGTTTACCCAATCTTCTCCGCGCTGTCGTTAAACGACGGCTCGCTCGTCGATTGGGGCGAATACCAACGATACGAAGTTGCCTACGACGACAGCGCTTATTTGCGCACCGCAGTTAACCCTTCGCGCTATTATGGGCGCGAAGACACACTTAGCTACCGCACCATGGTGGGCTCACACAACGGCTCGCTCTACGCCTATTTTAAGGTGCGCGACGATGTCATCGTCTACCGCAGCCGCGACAGCCTGCGCGTCAATCGTTCTGATTTTTTGCGTATCTCTATGCTGAGCCGCGAGGGTAAAGGAGTTAAACACTACATCGTCGCGCCCCACGAACCCGAATTCTTATATCCGTTTTCAGTCGACGAAAATTTTAGTAACCCCGTCCACGAGGAGCGCATAAGCGGTCAGTGGTATGAAACAGATGAGGGTTATGAGATAGAGTTGCAGATTCCCTTCGACATGCTCGGCTCGCGGCTGGGCTTTGCCTTGTTCGACGTTGATGATCCAGAGACTCGCGCCGTTTCTACCGCGATCGCAACCTATGACACCGCGACAATAAACGATCTCGGTTCGCTTCGGCTCCCCACGCCCGAAATCGATCGCATCGTCGCCGGCATGGGTCATGTTAACGCGCGCATTCAAGTAGTCGATCGCAGTGGGCGAGTCTTGCTGACCGTTGGCGATATCCAAACCGCAACGGGCATCACTCTTATGCCGTCCACCGGCCTGCAGTCGAGCAACCCTGTTTTTGCGTTTATTCAGGAGAAAATTCTTAACCCTGTTTACTACCAGATACTGACGAAGCCCAGTAACGATTTTATTGATGAACTCTACTCCGGCGTTACCCGCGAGGGCGCACACATCGACGCCGCATTACAGGGCGAGGCTGTTACTCAGTTTCGTTCGCTGGCGAACACGCAGACTCGGCTGCTAGAGGCCGCGCACCCCATTCTCGCCGATGGCGAAATTCTCGGCGCAGTGGTCGTCGACCAAAACATGAACGGGCTGCGCACCTTCCGCAATCAAGCGCTCGAGACGCTGTTTAATACCATCCTTGCCGTGATGCTCGTCGTTGTGCTGGGGCTCTTTTTGTTTGCCTCACGAATCTCGACGCGCATTCGCACGCTGCGCAACCAAGCCGAACGCATAATCGACGATTCTGGCAGGGTTAAGAACACGATGATTCCGTCGCGAAACTCCGACGAGATCGGAGATCTCTCACGCAGCTTTGCAAGCATTGTAGAACGATTGTCTCAATACACTAGCTATCTCGAGAATATGTCATCTCGCTTATCTCACGAGCTGCGTACGCCGGTTACCGTTGTGCGGAGTTCGATCGAAAATCTGTCCATGAACAGTAACGACCCCGAAACCGCCGTCTATGTTGCGCGTGCAGAGGAAGGGATAAACCGGCTCAACCTGATTCTTACGAGCATGAGCGAGGCGACTCGCCTAGAGCAGATGCTAGAGACCTCCGACAAAGAAAAGATGGACGTGAATGCTGTAGTTTACGGCTGTGTCGAAGGCTACAAACTCGCGTATCCCAACTCGAAATTTGAACTCGCCACCGCGGACGAAAATATGTTTATCAACGGCGTCCCCGAATACATCGCCCAGCTTCTTGATAAACTCGCAGCGAATGCCGTTGAATTCTCCTACCCCGATCAGCCGATCGTGTTTCACTGCCGTACCCTACGCGATCACATCCTCGTACGCGTCTCTAACGCAGGGCCGTACCTTCCCGAGGAGATGAAGGACCGCGTCTTCGAGTCGATGATCTCGGTGCGTCCGCAAGAGAAGCAAAAAGAACCGCATTTAGGAATGGGACTTCATATCGCGCGCCTGATCGCCGAATATCACGGCGGCTCGATCCGCGCCGAAAATCGCATCGATGTCGAAGGTGTGAGCATCGGGGTGGTTTTCCCTAAGTTTTATAAATAAAGATAAACCGCTACAAAAAAGGCGCATTCAGCAAGCCGAATGCGCCTTGATCATTAAGAAGACTTCAGCAATCAGTGCTCATCGAGCGCCGTGAGATGCTCTTCTTCGAAATGCTTCGACAGCCACTGGCGCAGCGGTACGAGCAGGGCGATAAGCAGCGGGAACAGAATGCCCAGCGAGCTGCTCTTTAGAACCCACAGTGTCGCAAGCGCGCCGATCTGGATGAGGGTGAAGATGTTGATGACTTTTATCGGCACCTTCTTGATATAGCCTTCGGTAGGATAGAGGTGCTTGTCGATCATCCACAGCTTCACGCGCGCGAAAAGGTCCGTGCCGTTAAGCGTCGTATAGCCCATAAATAAGAACAGGCCAAACAGGACTTCCATCGGGATTGCTTTAACCAGCGGCAGTAAGAAAATTGAGAATCCGATTAACAGGTGAATCAGAAGACCCGACACGCGGTTTTCGGTGACCACACTTGAAGGAGGCACGCCCTCGGCCACTTTCACCTCGGTAGACAAACTCTTCACATGATTAAGCGAGTGCACGGTGGCCGCGACAATCCAGGGCAGGCCAAATAGCGATGCAATAACGACGAGGACGCCGACGACGCCGAGATCCATGTGATAACCGCCGCCCTTCTTAAGCGAGTAGGCAGGATTATTTACGAGGCGCGTGGTGATGTTCTGGTCGAGGAACAAAAGCACCGTGACGAGAATCGCAGGACCTATGCAAAAGAAAATCATCCACGTTGGAATCGAAAACAGATCGATCATCCACGCATGGCCCGTGGTTGTGCCGAAGGTTTCGGGAATAGCCGGAACCGACAGTTCGACCGAAGGCATAGAAAGCGCAAACAGCGTCATAATCGCAATGGCCAGCGCAGGACCGAAGTCGGAAACGAAGTTCCGCACCTTGCCATTGAAGAATCGCGTATTGATGAAGCCTTTGAATGTCTTCGCCAGAAAGAAGGTGCCGAACGACAGAATAATTGTCATTAGCGCGGTCGCAGCACCGACATCAACCGAGATGAGCGGCGTTATGACAGAGGTGAGCGCCTATTTATACGAGGGTATGAGCCGAGACGACACTATATCGTGGCTAATGGAATACGGTCTTGAGACTCGGGGTACTGCATCTCAGCGGCTTGATTTTATCGATGCGCAGCGCGCGTATGTGGTTACCTACAACTACGGCAAGCGGATAGTTGAAAACTATATTGGCGAGGTGCTTAACCAAGATCCAGAGCAAGCGTGGTCGCTATTTTCCGAGATTCTCCTCACTCCAATGATGCCAGCGGATCTGCTCAGATAGATTAATAACTGCAGCACTTAGGCATTAGTATTTCTAAGTAATTGATTTCACGACCTAGTAGTCCTCTAGGTCGTATTATTCCCCAGTGTAAAACTTCGGCGCGTTCATCTTCACCACTGGTGAGTCGGCCGCCCATGCGTGGCAGGTATCGATCACGCCGGGGCGTTTGTCGGAGGGCTCGATATGCGAGTCGGCTTTGTTCTGGCGGTGCTTCATCAGCGGCCAGATGGTCTGCATGGCGGCGGTGGCCATCGGATAGAGAAGTTCGGTGAGGTGGGTGCAGCCGTTGGTGCCGCCAACCTGCATGCGCACCTTTTGGCGCCAGCCGCGGCCCATCTGAATACCAATCACCTTTTTGTAATTCGGCGTGATGCTGGGGCACATCTCAAAGGGGCTGTGTTCGGTTGCGGCCTCAATGTCTTTTATCGTGAAACTGTCGTCGATAGTTACGCGTAATAACATCTCGTGCAACGGCTCGCCTACTTTTACTTCGCCGCGCCAATCGTTTCGAAACTGATACGTTTTTGTATCCGTCATGTGCGCTTCGATATCCCATAAGCCATCTTCGCGTTCGTATCCGCGGTAGTGAATTGCTCGGGTGTGAACGTGCCTGCGAGGCGCGGGGTCTGAAAAAGCCATGGGTGATCCTGCGGAGATAATTCGCGAATTATAGCGTAAATTGCGGCGCTTGTGTGCCTGTACATCCTATCGAGCCGTCCCTACAATGGCTGCTCGAAAATAAAGACGTCGATGACGAATTAACGAAAGGACAACACTATGACAGCTGCAAGCGCCCGCCATATTCTCGTTCAGACAGAGCAAGAATGCCTAGACCTTAAGACACGCATCGACGGTGGCGAAGATTTCGCTGAAGTCGCTAAGGCGCATTCTTCATGCCCTTCTAAAGCGCAAGGCGGTGACCTCGGTTCGTTCGGTCCTGGCATGATGGTTAAAGAGTTCGACGAAGTGGTGTTTAGCGCCCCTGTCGGTTCGCTCCAAGGTCCGGTTCAGACACAGTTTGGTTTTCATCTTTTAGAAGTGACTGCGCGCGATTAACGCTAAGCCCAAGCCAAACTATCAGATCGAAGTCGAGCAGCGCGAGACGCTATTCGACAGCTTCCTGCGGGTCGATCGATTAAAGCTGCGGCACTCGCTGTTTGCGGGTGGCTGGAGCGATTTGATGACGCGCGAACTTCTGCTCAGACCGCGAGCGGTTGGCGTGCTGCTGTTCGATCCCGTCCAGCAGGGAGTTGTACTGGTGCGGCAAATTCGCATCGGCATGCTCGATGAAGGTCAAGACCCGTGGCTGCTCGAGTTAGTTGCCGGCATGGTCGAACCCGGCGAGGCGCCGATTGATGTGGCGGCGCGCGAAAGTCTGGAAGAAGCGAACATGACGCCGCAGAATCTGGTGCAGATCTGCGAGTATTACAACAGCCCTGGCATTAGTAATGAGCGTATTACACTGTTCTGCGGACGCGTAGACGCGACGCAGGCGGGTGGGATATTCGGGCTCGATACCGAGCACGAAGACATCGAAGTGGTTGTGCTTAGCCTCGCCGATGCCCTTGCCAAAGTCGCCTCGGGCAAGATTAACAACGCGATGTCGATTATCGCGCTGCAGTGGTTGCAGATTAATCAGCCGCTGCTCGAAGATTCTTGGAAGTGAGATGCCGAAAAACCGTTACAGCATAGACCTTATTAAGCAGATGGCGGAGTGTGATGCGAATTACATTCGTCTGCTGCGGCTTATGCCTGTGCTCGCGGCGCATCGGCAGCGTGATTTCGCCAGTCTTGGGCTAGATAGGGCGGTCCAACCCGAAAAGGCGCTCGAGGGCATGCGCACTGTGTTCACGCTCGCCGACCTCGCCACGGAGCCGGTGACTGTCGAGATCACGGTGCTCGAGGCTTTTAAATACACCACCACGCTCGAAATCGTGCAGCGGCCGGTGCTTCGCAAGTGGATGACGAATCCTTCGATGCTCATCCGCGTGTATCACGACGCGAGCACGGCTGAGGTTGTGTCCTACCAAGGACATAAAAATCTGCAGGTACGCTATCCACAGCCCAATGCCAAGATGTATCAGCCTGATGAAAAGGGGCAGGTTAATCAGTTTTTGGGTGAATGGCTCTCGCATTGTCTCACCGTTGGCCAGAGCGCCGAGACTGTCTGGGTTGGCGATACAACGACGCCTGCCTAATGGCCGCACTGCGCACCTACAAAGTTTTTCAGCTTACTGACTCGCATCTCAGCGCCGACCCCGCCGCGTGCATGCGCGGAATTAACACTACCGATTCTCTGAAGGCCGTCGCAGCGCTCGCGGAGTCATTTGCTGCGCCCGACGCCATTATCGCGACCGGGGATCTCTCGCAAGACGGCAGCGAGGCTTCGTACCGACGCTTTCGCGAGGTAGTGTCGCGCCCGAATATTCCACTGCGCTGGCTTCCCGGCAATCATGACGATGCTTTGATGATGCAGCAGTGCGCAGACGACCAAACGCAGCCGCTAAGGCTGGGCAAGTGGCAGGTGATCTTGCTCGGCTCGCAGGTGTTGGGGGCAGAGCAGGGCGCGATTGATGCCGAGAGCTTTCGACGTCTCGAGGCTCAGCTCGCCGCAGCCGACGCCGTGAATGAGTATGTACTTCTCTGCGTTCACCATAATCCGCTGCGCACGGGTGCGAAATGGATGGACACGATCGACCTCACCAACGGTAGCGAGCTGCTCGACACGCTCAACAGACACCCGAGTGCACGTGCGCTGATTCACGGGCATATTCACCACGACTTCGAGCGCGTGGTCGGTCATGTGCGCGTACTCGGCACGCCCGCAACCTGCGCGCAGTTCGCCCCGCAGGCGGCTGACTTTGAAATCGATACGCAGCCCGCCACCTGCCAGCCGGGGTTTAGGTGGCTTAACCTACATCCCGATGGCGCTGTAGAAACCGGCGTGGAGCGGGTGCCGGCAGGCACGTTTGCGCCGACTAACGCCGCATCTGTTAAGACCCCGTATGTGCTTTACCTGCACGGCTTTCTTAGCTCGCCTCAGTCTTCTAAAGCGAAGCAAGCACTTACTTACTGCCAGCAGGAAGGCATCGAGATAGACATTCCCGCGCTTACCGAAGGCCCGGCTGCGACTATCGCCGCGCTGCGCGAGCGGCTCGAGGCGGGCATCGCGCGCACCGGCAGCGCCATGCTGATAGGCAGTTCGCTCGGCGGTTATTATGCGACCTATTTGGCGAATCACTACGGGCTGCGTGCGGCGCTAATTAATCCTGCGGTGCGACCCTATTTACTGCTGCGTGACTATTTAGGCGAGCAGCGTAATTACCATACCGGCGCGGTGCATGAGGTGACTGAGGCGCAGATGCAGGAGCTGCTCGATATCGAGGTGAAGGAGCTGGCTGCGCCCGAGAATTTTTTAGTGATGCTGCAAACTGGCGACGAGACGCTAGACTATAGAGAAGCGGCGACTAAATACGCCGAGTCGCGCCTGAAGATCCACGAGGGCGGAGATCACAGTTACCAAGGCTTCGACGACGAACTACCCCAACTCTTCGCGTTTTTGCTATCAAGAACTGCGTCCAAAGCGCGATAGAATACTATCCTGCCCGAACACCAGAGAAAACTGCATGAGCAACACCTATAACGCCGACGCGATCGAAGTCCTCTCCGGACTCGACCCCGTGCGCAAACGTCCCGGCATGTATACCGACACCACGCGCCCCAACCATATGGTGCAAGAGGTCATCGACAACAGCGTCGACGAGGCGCTTGCCGGACACGCGAAAACCCTCACACTGACACTCAACAAAGACGGCTCGGTCGAGGTCGAAGACGACGGCCGCGGCATGCCAGTCGATGTCCACAAAGAAGAAGGCGTAAGCGGCGTCGAGCTTATCCTCACTAAACTACACGCCGGCGGTAAGTTCTCTAACAGCAACTACCAGTATTCCGGCGGCCTGCACGGCGTTGGAGTGTCGGTGGTCAACGCCTTGTCAAAACACCTCGAGGTTATTGTCCGCCGCGACGGCAATGTGTATTCGATGCGCTTTGCCGACGGCTATAAGGCAACCGAGCTTACGCAGATCGACACGGTGGGCAAGCGCAATACCGGCACCACGGTGAAGTTTCTGCCAGACGGTAAGTATTTCGACTCCCCGCGGGTGTCCATTCCGCGCCTGAAACACGTTCTGCGGGCAAAAGCGGTGCTGTGCTCTGGGCTACTTGTTAAGTTTGTTGACAACACAGTGTCAGAAGATAAGGCGCAGAGCGAAGAATGGTGTTTCGAAGACGGCCTTATCGACTATCTGCGTCAGGCCACCGGCGACTACGAGACCCTGCCAGCCGAGCCCTTTTCGGGTTCGGTGAGTCAAAACGGCGAGGGTGTCGATTGGGCGGTGCAGTGGCTCCCCGAGGGCGGCGAGATCATGGCCGAAAGCTATGTGAATCTCATCCCTACCGCGCAGGGCGGCACCCACGTGGCGGGGCTGCGCACTGGCTTGCTCGAGGCGCTACGAGAATTTTGCGAGTTCCGCAGCCTGCTCCCGCGAGGCATAAAACTCACGCCCGATGACATCTGGGAGCGCTGTTGTTTCGTGCTGTCCTCTAAAATCCTCGATCCCCAATTTAGCGGCCAGACCAAAGAGCGTCTGTCGTCGCGGCAGACAGCCGGATTCGTCGCGGGCGTCGTCAAGGATGCCTTTAGCCTGTGGCTCAATCAGCATACAAGCGAAGCCGAGGCGATCGCCGAGCTGTGTATCAGCAACGCCCAGAGTCGCCTCAAGGCAAGCAAGAAAGTCGCGCGCAAGAAAATCACCTCCGGCCCAGCCCTGCCCGGCAAGCTCGCCGATTGCTCGACTCAAGATGTGATGGCGGGTGAGCTGTTTTTGGTTGAGGGTGACTCGGCGGGCGGCTCGGCAAAACAGGCGCGCGACCGCGAATTTCAGGCGATCATGCCGCTGCGCGGAAAAATCCTTAACACTTGGGAAGTCGACTCTAGCGAAATTTTAGCCTCGCAGGCGGTGCACGATATTGCTGTCGCGCTCGGCGTCGATCCCGCCAGCAGCGACATAAGCGGCCTGCGCTACGGCAAAATCTGCATACTAGCCGACGCCGATTCCGACGGGCTGCACATTGCGACGCTTCTTTGCGCGCTGTTCGTGCAGCATTTCCGCCCCGTTGTCGAAGCCGGCCACGTGTATGTGGCGATGCCCCCGCTGTTCCGCATCGATATGGGCAAGGAAGTCTATTACGCCCTAGATGAGAATGAGAAAAACTCGATCCTCGACCGTCTTCAGGCCGAAAAGCCCAGCGGCAAAGTCAACGTGCAGCGCTTTAAGGGTCTGGGCGAGATGAACCCATTACAGCTGCGTGAGACCACAATGGCACGAGACACCCGTCGTCTTGTGCAGCTCACACTCGAAGATGAGGCCAGCAAGACCGATAAGAACGGCACCTTCGAGGCCATGGACATGCTTCTCGCTAAAAATCGTGCTGCCGATCGCAAATCGTGGCTAGAGACGAGCGGCGATGCGGCTGATCTTGCTGAATGACAGCAGTTTGCTTGATTAATGAAGCTAATATTGCTACATATGAAGCACTATTAGCTACATAAAAGGCGTAACCAGAAGATGCCCTTTGAGCTTTCAGAAATATTGTTTAAGGAATATCGCCGCAAGGTGCTCGGCCTCCTGCTACTGCGCCCAGACGAAACATTTCATGTGCGCGAGATCGCGAGGCGAACGAATACAGTTCCCGGGACTCTCCACAAAGAGCTGAGCAAATTAGCGCGTGTGGGCCTTCTGATAAAAAGTGTTCAGATCAATCAGGTGACTTATCGCGCAAATACCAGCTGCGTGATCTATCCTGAACTTGTAAGCATTCTACGAAAAACGTCAGGACTCGCTGACGTGCTGGCAGCGCAATTAGAATCGGTGGCGAGCAAGCTTCATGTCGCCGCGGTTTTTGGCTCTCTTGCCTCGAACAGAGCTTCCCAGACGAGTGACGTGGATCTACTAATTGTGGGCGAAATTGAGTTCGGCGAGGTGACGAAGTTGCTGTACCCAACACAGGAGACACTCGGCCGAGAAATAAACCCCAAAGTATATTCGCCAGATGAATGGAAACGCGCCATGCAAGACGGTTCGGAGTTCGCCCGCAGCATCGTGACAAATCCCTTGATATTTATCGTAGGAAATCAAGATGACCTTGGAGAACCTGCTCGGCATATCGCTTGAAAAAGTTGTTACAGACCGGCAGTTGATCGACCGTCTTATGACCGCAGCGGCGAGAAATATCCAAGACGCCGAAATTCATTCTCTGAGTAATGAGAACCGATTCGACGTCGCTTACAAAGCAATAATGCAACTAGCAAATGTGGCGCTGCAGGCACAGGGCTATCGCACATTAACAAGCAAGCCGGGCCACCACCAAGTGATGATCCAATCGCTACCCCGAACTTGCGGGCTAGAGCAGTCTCAGATGATTGTGATGGATGCGATGCGCAAGCAACGAAACATAAGTGACTACGCCGGCGATCTTGTAACCGAGAGTTTAGTCCGAGAGTGCATCGGACAAGCAAAGGAACTTAAAAGGCTCGTTGAAAAGAAATTGAAAGACAACACCAGAGAAACCGAATGAACGAAGAGATTATTATCAACGACGAAGGCATCGAGCAGATTCCGCTTAAGAGCTACACGCAAAGCGCGTACCTGAATTACTCGATGTATGTCATTAATGACCGCGCGCTTCCCAATTTGGGAGACGGGCTTAAGCCGGTGCAGCGTCGCATTATCTATGCGATGTCGGAGCTTGGCCTTAAGGCTTCGGCGAAGTTCAAGAAGTCGGCGCGCACGATCGGCGACGTGATCGGTAAGTTCCACCCTCACGGCGATTCTGCCTGCTACGAGGCGATGGTGTTGATGGCGCAGCCCTTTAGCTACCGGTATCCCCTGGTCGACGGGCAGGGCAACTGGGGGTCGCCGGACGATCCTAAGTCGTTCGCCGCGATGCGCTACACCGAATCGCGCCTTCAGGGCTACGCCGATGTATTACTCGGCGAGCTCGGGCAGGGCACGGTTGACTGGAAACCCAATTTCGACGGCACGATGGACGAGCCCGAGATGCTGCCTGCGCGTCTGCCGAATGTTCTCCTCAACGGCGGTAGCGGCATCGCGGTCGGCATGGCAACCGATATCCCGCCGCACAATCTGCGCGAGGTCGCCAACGCGGCCATTCACCTGCTCGAGCGACCCAAAGCGACGCTCGAAGACCTTTGCGAGATTATTCAGGGCCCCGACTACCCTACCGAGGCAGAGCTGATTACGCCCAAGAGCGAAATCGAGGCAATGTATCGTAGCGGTCGCGGCTCGCTAAAAGCACGCGCGGTATATGTCACCGAAGGCGACGAGATTGTTGTTACCGCGCTACCTTTTCAGGTATCCGGCGCTAAGGTGCTCGAGCAGATCGCCGCGCAGATGCAAAAGAAAAAGCTGCCGATGATCGTCGATCTGCGCGACGAATCGGATCACGAAAATCCGACCCGCATCGTGATTGTGCCCAAATCGAATCGCGTCGATGCCGACGCAGTTATGCTGCACCTGTTCTCGACAACCGACCTCGAGAAAAACTACCGCGTTAACTTCAATATGATCGGCATCAATAAGCGCCCGCAGGTCAAAGATCTGCGATCGCTTTTGGTCGAATGGCTGCAGTTCCGCACGGCGACCGTGCGCCGACGCCTGCAGTTCCGTCTCGACAAAATCATCGACCGCCTCCATATTCTCGAAGGCTTACTCGTCGCCTATCTCAACATCGACGAGGTTATTAAGATCGTGCGCACCGAGGACAAGCCTAAGCCTGCCCTCATCGCGGCATTCAACATAAGCGAGCGACAGGCCGAAGCGATACTCGAGCTCAAGCTTCGTCAGTTAGCTAAACTCGAAGAGATCAAGATTACCGGAGAGCAAAGCGAGCTTGCCGCCGAGCGTGATACCATCGAACGTCTCTTGGGTTCGGACACGCGCCTCAAAACGTTTATCAAAAAAGAGATTCAGGCCGACGCTGACAAGTACGGCGACGACCGTCGTACGCCGCTTGTCGAACGCGGCGAGGCGAAGGCTTTCCTCGCGACAGAGCTAGTCTCGGCAGAGCCGGTAACCGTCGTGCTGTCCGAACGTGGCTGGGTCCGCGCGGCGAAAGGCCACGAGGTCGACGCTGCGGGTCTGCAGTACAAATCCGGCGACAGCTTCAAGCAGGCGGCGAAAGGCAAGAGCAGCCAGTTTGCTATCTTCCTCGACTCGACCGGGCGAACCTATTCACTTGCCGCACACTCGCTGCCCTCGGCACGCGGGCAGGGCGAGCCTCTGTCAGGCAAGGTGAATCCGCCCTCTGGTGCGACCTTCGAAGGCGTATTGATCGGAGACGATAATAAAGATGTGCTGCTGGCGAGCGACGGCGGCTATGGCTTCGTCGGCAAGCTGGGAGACCTTGTCAGCAAGAACAAAGCGGGCAAGGCGGTGCTAAAGCCGTCAAAGGGCGGGCTGGTGATGCCACCCCTCGAGGTTGCGAACTACGACGAAGACCTCATCGTTGCGATCAGCAACGAAGGCCGCATGCTCATGTTCCCATTGCGGGAATTGCCGCGGCTCGCCAAGGGCAAGGGCAATAAGATCCTCGGCATTCCGCCGGCGCGCGTCGCGGAGCGGGTCGAGTTCGTCGTGGCCATCGCGGTTCTGGGTGCGCAGGACTCGATCACGATCCATGCAGGCAAACGCCACCACAACCTGCGACCCGCCGACCTCGAGCACTACGCTGGCGAACGCGGTCGCCGCGGCAACAAGCTGCCGCGTGGCTTCCAGAATGTCGATTCGATAGAGGTGGTGCCCAAGGCCGCCAAGCCCAGCGACACCGAGGGCTAATTCGCGAGAGGCTCCTGCGACCACAGAGCGATTAGCTGATGCGCCTGGCGGTCTAGCAGGAGCCGGTAATCCGACAGCGGCTCGAGGCTCAAATAGGCCTCGAAATCGAAGGGGCTAGAGTCGACGTCGAGATAAGCGTGAGCGTCTAGCCGCAGACCGTCTCCCGCCGCTTCGTAACAAGGCTCGCTTATGAGAAGGGCGTTATCGGGGGACTCGTTGCAGAGCGCCCGTGCCTGATCGAGTGTCACACCGCTGAGCGAATTAGTGGCGTGGGTAATAGGCGAGTAAATGCCACGCAGCATCGAACCGCTGTGGGCAGCGAGCGTAAACTTCGCCCCCAGCTGGCCAATGGCGGCCGCCATGCGCTCGTGCTGTTCCTGCGCGAGCTTGCGTTCACGCTCGAGCTGCGCCGCGGGTTTCCAGTGCAGCGAGTCTTCATCGTCCTCGATCTCTGCAAGCGCGGGAAGCGAGGGCTGATTGATTTCTTCGATAAGCCTGAGGAATAGCTGCCCCGAACAAATCGCGTAAAACGCCTGCTCTTCTTCTAGCTGCGACTCACCGAAGTGAATGATCACTTCTTCTTCAATGCATGAATTAACGACACCGTTATACATTTCGCTAACCTTGCCCGCAAAAAAATAATACTTGTTACGCAGGTTGATAAACAGGTCCTCATCGAGTGTCGACCCCAAGTAGGTGAAGTTCGACATCTTAATGCACAGCACCGCGACCCCCTGTCTGCCGGGCTCGGTATAGCGGTCGGGCTCAAACTCGGGAAGCGCCTGCGAAAAGCGATTGAGAAAGGTGTTCTGGGCGAGAAACTCAGCGGTTTGGTTGTACTGCCGAATCGCACGCGCGACCTCGTCGTCGCCTTCTGGCTCGATGCAGGGCTCGATTTCGCCATTGCGGATGTCGGCAAGCGACTGCGCAAGCAGACTAATCGGGAAGCTGACCAGATAGCTAAAATAAGTGGTAGTGAGCACAATCGCCATAAGGGTGAGCACGAGTGCGATGCCTACGACCATGAGCAGGTTATTGATGGTCGCAACCTCGATCGGGCTGAGGTCGAGTACGAGGCGCACCGACCCCGCCGTTGCACCCTGCAGGCTTATCGGCACCTCGTATTTGGCGCGCTCGCGGCTGAGCGCGATAGGCAGGGGGATGAACGCCTCTGGGGCGGGCAGGATCTGCGTCGCAATCGCGATCACTTGGCCGTCGATGTTGACGACAGCGAGCTCGGCGATCGATGTGCCGCGAATCAGCTCGCCCAACACCACGTTCATGCTAATGCGGTCGTTAGCGAGAACGAACTCGGTCATCTGCAGCGCGGTCTGCTCGGCAACCGTGATACCGAGTTGATCCGCCTGCTGACGCAGCATGTTCTGCGTGTTGTAGTTGCTCACAAGCCAAAATGCGCACATGCCGAGTATGAGCAGCAGGCAGACCGCGAGCGTGAAACTTGAGCCGACTTTTTCGCCACGCTTTTGCTGCTCGGTCAGGTCGTAGTCGTTGTCTAATGCGTCGGTTTCACTCACGGTATTCGCTCACTGCGCTGGGTTTTTAGTTTGGAGACTAGGGGCATCTAAGCTGTCGGCCGCGGTGGCGAATTCTGCAAGGGTTTGGCTAGGCGTAGCGCGTTTTCGAGTCATTGCCCGGCTCTTCGCGCACTAACCGCGGGACGAGATAGCCCGGCAGCTGTGCTTGCATCTCAGCAACCAGCGCCTGCGCGCGGATAATAGGCATGTCGAAGTGCGCAGTGCCGGCGACGGCGTCGGGCAGGTGGAGGTAATACGGCAGGACTCCTTGTGCGAACAGCGCTTTGCTCAACGCGATAAGCGAGTCGCTGCTGTCATTAACCCCGGCTAAAACCACCGATTGATTGAACAGCGTGACGCCATTTGACGCTAACAGCCTAAAAGCAGCGTGACTCTCTTCGCTCAGCTCACGTGCGTGGTTCGCGTGCGACACTAATACAGTTTTCAGCCGCGAGGCTGCGAGCATCGAGGCAAGCTCGACGTCGATGCGCTGCGGTAAGACAATCGTCATGCGAGTGTGAATGCGCACCGTATTGACGTGGGGAATCGCCTCGAGCTGCTCGAGCAGCCAGCCGAACTGGCGATTCGAAAGCGCCAGCGGGTCGCCGCCGCTCAGCAACACCTCTTCGATCCTCGCATCGGCGGCGATGTGGGCGAACGCGGCCTGCCAGTCGCTGCGGCTCGGTGCATTGCCTGCGTAGTCGAAGTGGCGGCGGAAGCAGTAACGGCAGTGAACCGCGCAGTGGGGCGCCGCAGTGAGCAGCACGCGGCTCGTGTATTTGTGGAGCAGACCGGGTACCGGATTAAATCGAGATTCCTCGAGCGGGTCGACAACGTAATCGGGCGCATCAATCTGCTCTTCCGCCGAGGGCCAGAGCTGACGCAAAATAGGGTCGTGCCAAGTGCCCAGCTCGATGCGCGAGACAAACCACCGCGGAACCTTTAAGGGGAACTGCTCTATCGCGCGCAGGCCTAACGGTTTATCGCGGGCATCGAGGCGCAAAAGCGCAAGCAGCTCTTGGGGATCGGTGATCAGATCGGATAACATCTGCTGCCACGACGGCGGCACATCCGACCCAATTATTGTTAAACTAGGCGTTGGCATTTAGCGATCATAACACTGAGATCATTCACACGGAGACACCATGGCGACTTTTTCTACTAACGAATTTAAGAGCGGGCTTAAGGTCTTAATCGATGGCGAGCCCTGCTCTATCCTCGAGAACGAGGTCGTTAAGCCGGGTAAAGGGCAGGCATTCAATCGCGTCAGAATGCGTAACCTCAAGAACGGCCGAGTGTGGGAGCGCACTTACAAGTCGGGCGAATCCCTCGAGGGCGCCGATGTCATGGAAACCGAAATGCAGTATCTCTACACCGACGGTGAATTTTGGCATTTCATGAAAACCGACGGCAGCTTCGAGCAAATCGCCGCCGATGAGGCCGCGATCACCGAGGCGAAAATTTGGCTAAAAGAAGAAGACATCTATACGATCGTTCTGTGGAACGAGGCGCCAATTTCGGTGACTCCACAAAACTTCGTCGAGCTTGAGGTGGTCGACACCGACCCGGGCTTAAAAGGGGACACGGCGCAGGGCGGCACCAAGCCTGCGACACTGAGCTCCGGCGCCGTAGTTAAAGTGCCTTTGTTCGTGACCATCGGCGATGTGCTTCGAGTCGACACGCGCACCAATGAATACCAAAACCGAGTGACTAAGTAACCCTCCGTGACGAGCGACTGGCGGCCGAGCGCAGCCCTCGAGACGTTGCAGCAGCGAGCAGTCTTGCTCGCTGCAGTGCGCGAGTTTTTTGCCCAGCGCGGCGTGTTAGAAGTCGACACGCCAATCCTCATGCCGACCACCGCGACCGATATTTATATCGATTCCTACCGCGTCGACAGCGCCGCCTCTTTCTTGCAGACCTCGCCCGAGTTCGCGCTCAAGCGCCTGCTCGCCGCCGGCTGTGGGTCGATTTATCAGCTCGGGAAAGTCTTTCGTCGGGAGGCGCCAAGCAAACGGCACAATCACGAATTTACGCTGTGCGAGTGGTACCGCGTTGGCATGAAGCTCGAGCAGCTAATGGACGAGGTCGAGGCGTTGGTGCAGGCGGTGTTCGCTGCCGCCGACTCGCAGCGAACCGCGGCGGTAAAAATTGAGCGCCTGAGCTACAGAGCGCTTTTCGAGATTCACTTTGCAATCGATCCCCACCGCGTAAGCCTCGATGAACTCGCCGCCCTCGCCGAGCAAACACTTGATCTCGTTGCCGCCGATCTTTCGCGCACCGACTATTTGCAGCTGCTGCTCAGTCACTGTATCGAACCCACACTGCCAGACGCCTGTTTTATTTTTGACTATCCGGTTGAGCAGGCGGCGCTTGCGCGCGTTGAGGACGATGAGACTGGGCAGCCAGTGGCGCGACGCTTCGAATTATTTTTAGGCGGCATGGAGGTGGCTAACGGTTACTTCGAGCTGTTAGATGGAGCCGAGCAGCGCGCGCGTTTCGATGCAGATATAGCCGAACGTGCGCGCAGGGGGTTTGATCAGGTGCCGATTGATGAGGCACTGCTCGCCGCGCTCGCCGCGGGAATGCCCGAGTGCTCAGGCGTTGCCCTCGGCGTTGACCGGCTCGTGATGGCGGCGCTAGGCATCGACGATATTGCCGGCGTTATTGCGTTTCCCCAGCCTCGGCCTTAAGCCTTGCGAGATAAAGGGAGCGAAGTTTTTGCGTGATCGGGCCGGGTTCGCCGGTGCCGATTGTGCTGCCATCGATGCTCACCACCGGCAGCACAATCGTGGTTGCGCTGCTGATAAACGCCTCGTCGGCGGCGAGCGCCTCGTCGAGCGTGAACAGCCGCTGTTCGAGCGTGATGCCCTCTTTTTCGCAAAGCTCAAGCAGCGTGCGGCGGCGAATGCCCGGGAGTATTTCGTTGCTCAGGGGGCGCGTGATAATCACCTGCTCTTTGACAATGTAGGCGCTCGACGAAACGCCCTCGGTGATCACCCCGTCTTCGATCATCCAACCTTCTTTGCCACCGCGCGTCACCGCATTCTGCTTGGCTAGCACCTGACCTAAGAGGTTGACCGATTTGATGTCGCGGCGTTTCCAACGCAGATCCGGCGTCGTCATCACCGGAATGCCGGTGCGCGCCGCCGGATTGTCGATGAGCGTTAGCTCGCTCGAGAAGGCGACAATCGACGAGGTGATGTCTGCGGGAAAGGCAAAGTCGCGATCGGCGATGCCGCGCGTGATCTGCAGATACACCATGCCTTCGATCAATGCGTTGCGCGTGATCAACTCGTTCAACATGGCGAGAACGTCGTCGCGGCTGCACGGCCATTCGATTTCGAGTTCGCCAAGGCTACGCGCGAGGCGCTCGATGAAATAGGCCTTGTCGACCATTTTTCCGGCGATAACCGGCACTACCTCGTAAACGCCGTCGCCGAAAATGAACCCGCGGTCGAACACAGAGATTGTTGCTTCTTGCTTGGGCACATAGCTGCCGTTAACGAAGACGGTATTGGTCATTACTGGTTTCCTACTTAAATTCTTTGGCAAAGCCCGCGAGGCGTTCACCGTCGAGTCGCTGCACCGTCCAGCCGTCCATCGGCCGTGCGCCTATCGAGCGGTAAAAGTCGATCGCCGGTTGGTTCCAGTCTAAAACAGACCATTCGACACGCGTGCAGTGCATGTCGACTGCTTTGCGCGCCAAAAACGCGAGAAGGAGTTTACCGAACCCCTGACCACGGTGCGCAGGCTGCACGTAGATGTCTTCGAGGTAAATACCGGGTCGGCCGGTAAAGGTCGAAAAATTGTGGAAGTAGAGCGCATAGCCTACTGCGGTGCCGTCGAGTTCCGCCATGATGACGTGCGCATAGGGCGTGTCGCCGAACAGCGTCTCGTTGAGTGTCGCCTCGGTCGCCACCACTTCGTGGGCGAGCTTCTCGTACTCGGCGAGCTCTTTGATGAATCCCAGAATCGTCGCTGTATCATTAATTGTTGCCGCGCGCAGCGTAAATCCTTCGATGGAGGTGGTCAGTAACATGGTGATTCCTAAACTGTGTGATTTGATTTCGCTATTATGACATGGGTTATGGCGGGGGTCCCCTTTGAGCGGATGGCAGACCTATGACTGCCAGTTGGGCGCTGCTATAATGCGCGGTTGATTACCTAACCGCCGGTTTACCCTGAAATTAAAAGGAAAAGAGATGTCAGAGCAGAAGCCCACAATTATCTACACCGAGACTGACGAGGCGCCAGCCCTCGCGACCTATTCGTTTCTGCCAATCGTCAGCGCCTTTACCAAGGCAGCCGACGTCGAGGTTGAGATCCGCGACATCTCTCTTGCCGGTCGACTCATCGCCAACTTCACCGAATTCCTCAAACCCGAACAGCAGCAAGCCGACGCGCTCGCCGAGCTGGGCGAGCTGACCCAAGATCCCCTCGCCAATATCATTAAGCTGCCTAATATCTCGGCCTCACTGCCTCAGATTCAGGCGACAATCGCTGAGCTTAGGGCAAAGGGCTATGCGTTGCCGGAGTATCCCGAGGAGCCGAAGACCGAGCAGGAGAGGGACATCAAAGCGCGCTATGACCGCGTCAAGGGCAGCGCCGTAAACCCCGTGCTGCGCGAGGGCAACTCGGATCGCCGCGCGCCTGCATCGGTAAAGGCCTATGCGCGTAAGCATCCGCATTCGATGGGCAAGTGGAGCGAAGACAGCAAGTCGCACGTAGCCTCGATGACCCATGGCGACTTCTATGGTTCGGAGCAGGCGACAACTGTGCCTGCGGCAACGAGCGTGTCGATTGTGCATAAAGATGCAGCGGGTAACGAAACGGTGTTCAAAGCGGGTATCGCGCTGCAGGCAGGCGAGATCATCGACTCATCGGTAATGAGCAAGAGCGCCCTGCGCGCGTTTCTCGCCGAGCAGATCGACGACGCGCGCGCTAAGGATGTGCTGTTCTCTCTGCACATGAAGGCAACAATGATGAAGGTCTCAGACCCCATCATATTCGGCCATGCTGTCACCGTTTTTTACGCCGACGCGTTTGCTAAGCACGGCGCAACGTTTGACAAATTAGGGGTCGACGTCAACAACGGCATCGGTGATGTCTACGCTAAGATCAAGGCGCTGCCTGAGGCTGAGCGTGCCGCGATCGAAGCCGATCTCGCCGCGTGTTACGCCACGCGCCCAGAGATGGCGATGGTGGACTCGGATCGCGGCATTACGAATCTGCATGTGCCAAGTGACATTATCATCGACGCCTCAATGCCCGCCGCGCTGCGCACCTCCGGGCAGATGTGGGGACCGGACGGCAACCTAAAAGACATGAAGGCGGTGATTCCAGATCGCTGCTATGCGGGCGTTTACCAAGAGGTCATCGACTTCTGTAAGGCCAACGGTGCGTTGGATCCGTCGACCATGGGCAGTGTGCCGAATGTGGGTCTCATGGCACAGAAAGCCGAAGAGTACGGCTCGCACGACAAGACTTTCGAGATCCCAGCCTCCGGCACTGTATCTGTTATCGATGCAGCGGGCGCGGTGCTTCTAAGCCACGACGTCGAAGAGGGCGACATCTGGCGCATGTGTCAGGTCAAAGATGCGCCGATCCAAGACTGGGTCAAGCTCGCGGTTAGTCGCGCTCGCCTGTCCGATACGCCGGCAGTGTTCTGGCTCAACGAGGCGCGTGCCCACGACCGCGAGCTCATTAAGAAAGTCGAGAAGTATTTGCTCGACCACGACACCGCGGGGCTCGAAATACACACGATGGCGCCGAATGCCGCGACTGCATTCTCGCTCAAGCGAATCCAGCAGGGCCTCGATACCATCTCGGTTACCGGTAATGTGCTGCGCGACTACCTAACCGACTTGTTCCCGATTCTCGAGCTAGGTACTAGCGCCAAGATGCTGTCGATCGTTCCCCTCATGGCGGGCGGCGGCCTTTTCGAAACCGGTGCCGGCGGCTCTGCGCCAAAGCACGTGCAGCAGTTCGAAAAAGAGAATCACCTGCGCTGGGATTCACTCGGTGAATTCTTGGCACTCGCAGCGTCGCTCGAACACCTAGCGAACGTTACGAGCAATGCGCGCGCGCAGGTGCTCGCCGATGCGTTGGATGCAGCAACGGGCGAATTCCTCGACACCAATAAATCACCTTCGCGTAGAGTAGGTGAGCTCGACAACCGCGGCAGCCATTTCTATCTCGCGCTCTACTGGGCGAAGGCCCTCGCGGCGCAGGACAGCGATGCAGAGCTTAAGGCAAAGTTCGCAAGCGTCGCCGAAGCGATGCAAAGCAACGAAGCGAAGATTGTCGAAGAGCTCAGCGTCGTGCAGGGTTCTGCTATGGATATCGGCGGCTACTACAAGCCAGATGCAGCGAAGGCGGCGGCGGCCATGCGTCCGAGCGCGACGCTGAATGCGATAGTCGACGCGATCTAGGTTGATATTCTGGGCGTCGGGGAGTAGCGTCAGTTAAGGACGGATTTTGTGTACGAGCACTCAAGAGGAGTATTGGCCATGAGAAAACCAGTGAAACCGACTCTCTTTATCGCAGCACTAGCCGCAGCTCTGACCGCCGCTAGTGTTGCTTACGCCCAAGAAGACGGCGAAGTCATTCAAATCGCCGATCTGACTCGTGCAGAAGTGAACAGCTACATCCGAGAAGCCGAAGATCAGATGTACGCGATCTACAATCAGCACAATATCGACGACTCGTTCGACATTGCGTGCCGTAAGGAAAAGCCGACGGGCTCGAATATCTCCGTGCGGATCTGCGAACCTAGATTCTACACCGAGGTAAATTTGGGTAAGAACCGAACCGACGGAGAAAATTTGCAGGATTTTCAGGGCGGGTTCGCCGTCAGAAGTCTGGTAGCGCCGGAGTATGAAAAGCTCGAGGACGATATGAAGCGAGTAGCGAGCGAGGTGCCCGCCATGAGGGAGATAATGCAGATACTCTCCCAGCTAAAGGCAAGGCAGAAACAATTGGCGGGGAATTAACCCCGCCAATTGTTTACACTTTCATCGAGGGTGCTTAATTCACGCCTCGCGTATACCGTTTCACCCCACCCACTGGCCCCACTTCGGCACCGAAGATATTGCCGTGTTTGTCGGCAACGACGCCCTCAGCCGTGCAGGTGCCGCGGCAATCGGGATCCGGATCAGGGATAAAAAACTCGACCTCGCCCGTGATGGCGCTACCAATGCGGATGCCGCGCAGCCAGTCGCCGTGTGCTGGGTTTACCGAGCCTGACTCCGAGTCTGCAGAATAAAGCACGTCGTGTTTGTCGATATAGATGCCGCTCGGCCGCCCAAATTGATACCACGTGTCGAGGTGGTTGCCCTCTTGATCGAAAATCTGAACGCGGTTATTGCTGCGATCGCCCACGAAAAGCCTTCCCTTTGAGTCCATCGCCAATGCATGGGGCTGCATAAACTGGCCGTCGTCGGACCCCATTTCGCCAAAGCTCATGAGGAATTCGCCGTCGGCGTTGAATTTGAGTATGCGAGCGGGCGTGCCTGCGGTGTTGGAGTGTCCCTCGGCAACGAAAATGTCGCCGTTAGGGGCGACATGCATGTCGTTAGGGGTATAGAAGTACTCGTCATCGCGGCCGCCGGCTTTCTGACCCAGCGCCATGAGGTGAACACCGGTTGGGCTAAACTTATGGATCTGATGGCCATAGGCTTCGGTTGGTGGATTGTCGCCGCCCTGATTGTCGCGACCGTCGGCTATCCATACGTTGCCGTCGTGGTCTACGTGAATGCCGTGTGGCCAAGTGATGTAACCGGCGCCGAAGCTGCGCACCAGCGTGCCGTCTTTATCGAACAGCATGACCAAATTAGTGTCGGGGTTGTCGACACAGGCATTGATGTTGCCGCCACAGCGCTCGGCTATCCAAACGCTTTCTCCGTCGATATCGATATCGACCGTGCTGCTCGACCCCCAGTTGCGTCCGGCGGGCAGTTTGAAATAGCCGGCCTGAGTCATATAGGGATTGGGTAAATCATTAACCGGCGGCATATCGGCCTGCGCGAGGGATAGCGCCGGAAGCGTTAGACAGCTGGCGAAAAGCGCCGCTTTAAGGATTGGCATCGAGGTGTTTGTTTTCATTTTTACTCCTGGTTAACACACTGTTTTATTCATCGGTGGCGATTTCACCTGCGGTGTCCGACAGCGGCGTGCCGTCGCCATTCATGCCCATCGATTCGTAGCGGCGCCAGCCGGCTAAAATGCCGATGAGGCCATGATTGCCTTCGTGGCAGGCATATTCGTAAACGGGGTCGGCGGAGCGGCGCAGCGGGACGCGCGCGGACCATGACGAGTCCCAGCTTTTTGGATCGGTTACGGTGAAGTCATACTCGAGCAATCCGTCTTCGACATAGCGGAAGCGCTCGATGATCCTCGCCTCTTCGGACATGCCCCTGAGATTATAGTCGTGATAAAAATTGCTGGTTTCGACGACGAGCACGTCGCCTTCCCAGTGGCCCACCGACTCGCCCTCCCACTTGGACTGGAGGCCGCTAGGCTCGGCATTGAGTTTAATTATGCGCGCCGAGTGCACCATTTCGTTGAGAATCATGATGTGGTCTTTGGTTTGCACCAGCTGCATATTGTTATTGTAAGAGCCCGGAATCATGGGCGGGCCACCGACAAAGCCCGTAAGGCAGCGATCGACCGTGGTTCGGCCCTCGGGGCCTGCGCTGTTGAATATCATGTCGCTGTAGTCGGCGCGGCGCTGTTTGCCGATGGCATTGAGCTCCGGAATGCGGCCATTGGGTGGATCGTAGATAAGCGAAGTGCGCCGGCTTGCGATGGTCTCGCTGCCGCGCTCATACCAAAATTCGTTATAAGAAATGACGCCCGGCGGGTAGCCGGCGCCGCCGACGCTGTCGACAATCAGGTCGCGGTTTTGGCGCTTATTCTCAAACGCTTCCCATTCGGCCGCCTCTTCAGGTGTTAACACCTCTTTATCGGCGAGTTCGGGAGGGCGATTGAGCGGTGTGATAGTTCTGAAGGTGTAAAAGCCCTGAAAATCGGGATGTCCGTGCTCGGTTCGCGGCACGTCGGCGTTCTGTGCGAGTGCGAACGGGCTGGTCAGTGTGAGTGCGAGCGCCGCGAAACTAAGCGTCTGTGACAATCGTAGTGTTTTAGTCAATGACTGGCGTGTGGGGTAACCGACGTCGCTTTTCATACATACCTCTCGGATTCGCTTCGTTTTTATTACTTTAATGAGCGTTGAGTCGAACGGTAATACGGCACAGCCCCCTGAAATTACGCCTGTGCAGCGCAGATTTCAAGCCTTTGCGAGGCACGTCAAATTGAACACAGCATACCCCATGGTTTATGCTAGCTGGCGCTAGGTGAGACCGCGCAGCGTTAAGTGCAGCAGATGAGATACAAGCAATGAATACGACAGAAATAGACACGCGTCCCGCGCTCCGCCTCTCTCAAGTGGTAGGCAGTTTTAAGCTGCCGATGGCGCTCACGCTCGCAATCTTCTTACTCTCCTTTGCGCCGCGCATCGCGGCTAATTCGACACTCATGTACTCGTTCTGGGGCGCGTCGGCGGTTCTTCTGCTATGGCAGGGATTCATGCTGATTCACCTCGCCCGGCGTCCTGCGCTCAAAGACTTTAGCCGTGCGATTTACGCGCAGCACTATGTGCAGGCGATGGTGCAGTTTAGCGTCTATTTATACTGGGGCTATTACTGGCGACCGGTCTATGATCATTTCTGGCTGCTCGCAGGGCAGGTGATGTTTGCCTACACCTTCGGAATGCTGCTCGCCTGGTCGCGGCGCCGCAGCTACATGCTCGGCTTCGGGCCTATTCCAATCATTTTTAGCACCAACCTTTTTCTGTGGTTCCACGACGACTGGTTTTACATGCAGTTTGTCATGATCGCCGTCGGCTTTTTAGGCAAGGAGTTTGTGCGCTGGAAGCGCGACGGCCGCAGCGTGCATATTTTCAACCCGTCGGCGTTCAGTCTCGGCTTTTTCTCACTGATTCTCATTGCCACCGGAACTACCGATTTAACATGGGCGCCAGAGATTTCATCGACCCTGACGCTCGCGCCGGGAATCTATACCTATTTGTTCGCGGTCGGCTTGATCGTGATGTACTTTTTCTCGATCACTCTGGTGTCGGGCGCTGCGGCGATTACGCTCTTCGGCTTTAGCGCGCTGTATGCTGCGCTCGCCGGCGTTCCTTATTTTCTCGATTCGGAAATTCCGGCAGCGGTGTTTCTCGGCTTGCATCTGCTGATCACCGACCCGTCGACTTCACCGCGCACGCCGCTCGGTAAAACTCTCTTCGGCGTGCTTTACGGCATTGGCGTATTCGCGCTCTACACAATTCTCGGTTGGCTCGGCGAGCCTACGCTCTACGACAAACTGCTGTGCGTGCCGCTTCTCAATCTTAGCGTGATCGGTATCGATCGTTTGGTGCGCCGAATCAAATCCGACGCCGTGCTCAATTTATGGAACCCCGCTTGGCTGGGTGGGCGCGCGAACGTCGCGCACATGGTCGTTTGGATTTCTGTCTTCGGCTTTATGTCGCTGCTCGGCCGCACCGATGCACAGCATCCCGGCGATAGCGTGCCGTTTTGGCAGCAGTCTTGTTCGGCGCAGTTGCCGAATGCCTGCGCGCGACTCGTAAGCGTTGAGTCGACCTACTGCGGCGACAATGCCGCATGGGCCTGCAACGAACTGGGCGCCCATTACCGCGAGGGGCTGATTGTCGAGCGCGATGCCGACCTCGCCTACAGCTATTTCGCGCGCGCCTGTGAGCTAAAGTTTCAAGCGGGATGCGCCAACTTGCTGCAGGAGCAAACGGCGCTGCGCGCCGAGCCGCTGGAGTTGGATCTGCGGCTCATGCTCCGCCAAGGTGGCAAGAACTTAATCGACACGCCTGCGCCAGAACTCTATGCACGCGCGTGCAGTCACGATTGGGCGTTTGCGTGTGAGCGCTCCGCTGCGGCGGGAGAATAGCGCCACATGGCATCGGGCAAGAAAAAGCGTGGGCAAAGCGATGAATTAATAACCGAAGACGCGGTCTTAGCACAGAACCTAGACTATCAAGCGCCGGGTCGCGCCGTTGGTATTACGGCGATGTTAAGCCTCGTCGCGTTCACCGCCGTGTTTATGAGTTATCAGAGCACGCAGCTAGAGCTTGATGACCGCGCGGATCTCGCGCAGTCGCCTGTCGTTGAAAACTTTGCCCTGCCCGCAGATCCCCTGTGGGGATTTGTTGCTATCCCTGCCGGCGAATTCACGATGGGCAGCAACCCGCAGCGAGATCGGATGGCGTATGAGAATGAGCGCTGGTCGGCGACACAGCGTCAGGGCAGGGTCGAGCTGCCGGAATATTTCATTGGTCGCTTCGAAGTGACCAACGCGCAATTTGCTAACTTCCTCACTGCCACCGATTCTCCCAGCGCCGCGTTGTTCGCAGCCCTCGATCCGGCGCTGCCGGTGACATCCGTTTCTCTGCCACAAATGCTTAGCTATGCACGCTGGCTCGACGCGCAGCTGCGCACCTCGGCGGCGACGCCGGCCGTCCTGCGTGAGGCGCTTGAGGCGGGCGCGAAAGTCACCTTGCCGAACGAAGCCGAGTGGGAGAAAGCGGCACGCGGCACCGATGGGCGGCTCTTTCCTTGGGGCATGCAGCCCAGCGACGCCTTCGCGAATATTGGCGGCGCCGCGCTACTGCCGGTGGGCTCGCACAGCTGTGAGTCCTGCAGCTATGGGTTATCAGACATGGCGGGGAACGCATGGGAGTTAACCCGGAGCGCGCTGGTCGATTATCCGTTCGCTCCTTCGAGCGCCGAGGCGCTGCTCGACGTCGATTCTCTCTGGGTTATGAGGGGCGGCTCTTATCAGGACTCAATCAACAATGTCCGCGCTGCAGTGCGTGGGGCAGTCGATCCAAGCGTGCGCAATCCAACGATCGGATTTAGGTTGGTTATTTCGTCGCTTTAATGATCATTCATTTACGCCGCGAATTAGCAATTGCAGTGCGACAAGGGTAGAATTCGCGCACTTAATCCCGCCCCCAGTCTTAAGAGAAGTAAATCATTAATGACCGATTCGTTTAAAGAAAGCGCTCTGCGATATCACACCCACCCACTCCCCGGTAAGCTCGAAATACGGCCGACGAAACCCCTCGCGAACAAGCGAGATTTGTCGCTCGCCTATTCGCCGGGCGTCGCACATGCCTGCGAGCTGATCGTTGAGAATCCAACAGAGGTGGCGTCGGTCACCTCACGCGGCAATCTGGTGGCGGTTATCACGAACGGCACGGCGGTGCTCGGGCTTGGCGATATTGGTCCGTTGGCCTCTAAGCCGGTTATGGAAGGCAAGGCGGTTCTGTTTAAGAAGTTCGCGAACATCGACGTATTCGATATCGAAATCGATGAAACCGATGTTGATAAGCTCGTGGATATTATCGCAAGCCTCGAGCCCACGTTCGGCGGCATTAACCTCGAGGACATTAAGGCACCCGAGTGCTTTATGATCGAGAACAAGCTGCGCGAGCGCATGAAAATCCCTGTTTTTCACGACGATCAGCACGGGACGGCGATTGTCGCAGCCGCTGCAATCTATAACGGCCTGCGAATAGTCGAGAAAGACATCGCCGATGTGAAGCTTGTGGTATCGGGTGCAGGGGCTGCGAGTATCGCCTGTGTCGATCTTCTGGTGAGCATGGGCCTTCAAAAGCAGAATGTGCGCATGATCGATCGCACCGGTGTTATCTACGCCGGTCGGAAAGAGGGCATGAACCCGTGGAAAGAAGAGTACGCGATCGAGACTAGCGACCGTACGATCGAAGACGCGATCGACGGCGCCGACCTCTTCATGGGGCTATCGGGTCCGGGCGTATTGAACGGCGAGCTCGTTAAGAAGATGGGGCCCAAGCCGATCATCCTCGCGATGTCTAATCCTATTCCCGAGATCATGCCCGAAGAGGCGATTGCCGCGCGACCGGATGCGATCATTGCGACGGGTCGCTCGGACTATCCTAATCAGGTAAACAACGTTCTCTGCTTCCCCTTCATCTTCCGCGGCGCGCTCGACTGTGGCGCGTCGACGATCAACGAAGAGATGAAGATGGCGGCGGTGCGAGCGATAGCAGACCTTGCAACTAAAGAAACATCGGATGTGGTCGCGGCGGCTTACGCCGATGAGAAGCTGCGGTTTGGCCCGGAGTATCTCATTCCCAAAGCGTTCGATCCGCGTCTGATCGAAGATATTCCGCTCGCCGTGGTCAAGGCGGCGATGGAGAGCGGCGTCGCCACGCGGCCGATACAAGATCTCGAGGCCTACAAGCAGACGCTGCATGAGTTTGTGAATCAGGCGGGGCTGTTTATGCAGCCGCTGATCGAGGTGGCGAAAAAGTCGCCGGCGCGCATCGTCTATGCCGAAGGCGACAACGACGACGTACTCATGGCCGTGCAGGCGGTAATCGATGAAAACATCGCCAAGCCGATTCTCATAGGCCATCGCGGCAGCATGGAGCGCAAGATCGATAGGCTCGGGCTACGCATCGACCTCGACAACGAAGTAGAAGTGTTCGACCCGCTGCACTACGAACAGCACGACGAGTTCGCCGCGTTCTACCACGAAGCGGTTGGCCGCCATGGGGTGTCGGTCGGCGCGGCGCGCAAAATAATGCGCAACGACAATACAGCAATCGCGGCGGTGATGGTCGCTCGCGGCGACGCCGATGGGTTGATCTGTGGCAAGGTCGGTCGCTTCGACTTTCATCTGCGCGAGATAATGCATCTGCTCGGGCCGGCGAATAAGGCCGAGACGCGTGAGCAGCTGGTATCGTCTACCGCGGTGCTACTCCTGCCTGAAGGCCCGCTGTTTTTGGCCGACACGTCGATGAATGTGAATCCGACGTCGGAGGAGCTGGTAAAAATTACCGAGGCGAGCATCGATCTCGTGAGACGTTTTGGCATTGAGCCGAAGGTTGCGCTGTTGTCGCACTCTAACTTTGGCACTGCGAATAACCCGTCGTCGCGCAAAGTGCGGCTCGCGAGTGAGATACTGCGTGAGACCCATCCGACGTTACAGGTCGATGGTGAAATGCATGTGTTAAGCGCGCTTAATCCTAAGCTGCGCGAAACGATCTATTCGAAGGCCAATATCAAAGGCCGCGCGAATGTGTTGGTGATGCCAAACCTCGACGCGGCGAATATCGCAATGGGGCTTATACGCTCGATGACCGATGCGCTATTGATCGGTCCTTTCATCAATGGCTTCCGCAAGCCTGCGCATATTGTTATTCCCTCGGTGACCTCGCGCGGAATATTCAATATGACTGCGGTCACGGTCGCAGACATTCACAGCGCCGAAGCGGCCGCGAAATAAGCGAGGCTAGGGCAGCGCGAAGGTGAGAATTAAATCGCCTCCGCGTCTGCCACGGCTGCCTCCACCCGAGGCGACGGTGACGTATTCTTTGCCGTCGATCACATACAGGGCAGGAGAGGCGAAAATCCCCGACCCTGTATTGAATTTCCAAAGCTCCTCGCCTGTCGCCGCATCAAAGGCGTAGAAATAGCCGGCGGTATTACTCCCCGCGCCGACAAACACTACACCGCCTGCCGTAACCACAGCACCGGCTTGCCCGTAGCCTTCAAATATCTGACGCCACACCAGTTCGCCGGTGGTCGGATCGTAGGCGGAGAAATAGCCCATCGGATCCCGCCCCGAACGGAACGGCTGGTCGATCGCGTTTACGTACAGGAGTCCCGTGAGCGGGCTATAGGCGATTGGCGCATAGTTGGAGCCGCCGCCATAGCCCGGGGCGAAAATCTGATTGGGGCCGATCGGGGTGAACTGTTCGACGAGGTGATACTCTTCGAGCTGTTCGGCTGGGATGTTTATTGGATAGACGGGCGACACCGGCTCCATGCGCTCGCCGTTGGCCTTGTGCGGAATTGGCTGCGTGGGCCAAGGCTCTTCGCCTTCGGTGTCGGTTTCGGTCGATACGGCAATCTCGGGGATCGGATGCACGGGTTCTCCGCTCTCCCGATCGAGAATGTAGAGCCAGCCATTCTTGCTCGCCTGCGCTAGCGCCTTCACCTGAATGCCGTCGACCAACATGTCAAACAGCACGGGCTGGTTGCCCGAATCGTAGTCCCAGACGTCGTGATGTACCTGCTGGTAGAACCACTCGAGTTTGCCGGTGTCGAGCGTCAGCGCGATGATCGCATTGGTAAATAAGTTTATGCCGTCGCGCTTGGCGCTGTTGCCGAAGGGGTTGCCCACGGCGAAATAGACAAGCCCGAGCTCGGGATCTATCGAGGGTGTTTCCCAAATGCCGCCGCCGTTGCGCTCGCCGCCGACCCACGTTGGACCGGCGATCTCCCAACCCTGATCGGTCTCGTCCTGCGGCACGGTATTAAAGTGCCATTCGACTTTGCCGGTTTTTGCATTCACTGCCAGCACATAGCCGCCGGCGATGTGGCTTTCGCTGCGCGTGGTTCCGATATATAGCATGCCGTTGTGAATCTGCGGCGCGGTTGTAAACCAGTAGCCAACGGAGATTGCCGTTTCGATGCTCGGATCTTTGAGGTGTAACACGTCGAGAATCACCGACGCCATGCCGCCGTCGCCAAAGCTTTCAATGGGCTCGCCGGTTTTCGCATCGAGCGCAAAAATGAAAGAACCCGCCGCGGTATACACGATGCCGTCGTCGACGACGACGCCGCGGTGTCTAAAAATATAGCCTTCGCGGCGGCCGCCACCGAGTTTGCCGCTAACGTTGTATTCCCACAGGAGATGGCCGTCGGTGGCATTGGTTGCGTAGACGCTGCCGCGCGCGTCGGTCACATACATAATGCCGTCGACAATGATGGGCGTGGTCTGATTGCTCACGCCATCGATAACGCCATGCTGGAAAAGCCACGCGGGTTTTAGTGAGGCGACATTGTCGGGAGTGATTTGATCGCTCGGCGTAAAACGCGTACCGGCTAAATCGAAATTATGCAGGGGCCATTCGAGCATGCGCACAGTCGACGCTTTTGGGGGGTTGTCCGTGTCGATGACGATGCTCGCCGTGCAGCCGCTAAGCGCGGCGTAGGCAGCGACAACGAAACCTGTGGCAAGGTTTTTAGCGGTGCGCGTGTTCATTATTTATGCCCCACGATGTTAAAGAAATCGATAAACTTCTTCATGTTGTTGGCATCCTGCGAGATAAGCAGCGAATGGTCGCCCCCTTCGATCTCGACATACAGATGCTGCATGCCGCGCGCCGCCATCCCGGCGACCCACGTGCGTGTGGCAAAAACAGGCACTAGCTCATCTTGATCACCCTGCAAAATAAAGATCGGGAGGTGGGCGATCTTGTCGAGTATTTCGTCCATCGGCGCCGAGATTGCCGGCGCCGGTGCGGCGACGCCTAATGCGGCGAAGACGTCAGGGTGTTTCGCGGCGAGGTGGTAGGTGCCGCCACCGCCCATGGAGTGACCCCACAGAAAAATGCGGTCGCTGTCTATGCGCAGCTCATCGCGAACGAGGTCTAGCACGTTCATGACGTCCTGCTCACTGTAGACACCGTCTTGCGGGTCCTCCGCGGGCCGCGATCCATACCAGCCTTCGCGAATATAGCCCAGCGGCGTTACTACCGCGTAGCCGCTTTCTTCCGCCTGATCGAGGAGGCCGTGGTAGCCCATCAACCAGTCGTAGCTGCGGCCAAGGCCGTGAAGGGAAACCAGAAGCGGGAGTGATTCTGAACCGTTCGGATCATAGGACGAGGGCACGAAAATGGCGTAGGGAAGTGTCTCGCCGGTGGGCTCGAAAACATAGCTGCGGTGCTGCACGCGAGGGTCATCGATGTGACTCTCGTCGTCTGCCGCGGTGCGGTCAGCAAAGGCTGCCGGTGCAAAGGTGACGATAGTGAGTATAGCGGTTGTAAGAACTGCAGGAGAAAGGGCTACGAAAAATCGTGAGTAGAACGACATGGGGTTGCTCCTTTTAAAATGGTGCGCTTGCTAATTCATCAATTAACCAACGCGGTAAACGAATCATTCTCAGCCATCACCCGAATCAATTTGATCGCGTCGTTGTCGAGTCTGGCATAGGCCGCCTTTAAATGCTCACCGATATCGACGGCCTGATGTTCATCGGGCAATTCGCGGCGATAGCGAAAGCGAACGAAGAGATAACCCGCCTCGGGCTCTTCGATTGTCGCCTCGCTCTCGGCGTGGATTTGGGGTTTATCTCGCTGCGTTTTGGTGAGCACGCGCGACTCGTGCTCAAGCGTTACATCTTCGTAAAAGTGCGAATCGCCCGCGCTGATTTCACGAACAAAACACTCGCCGTTTTGCGGATGCGAAAAACACTCGATGCCTTCGATGAATCGCTGCGGGCTTCGCGCACGAAGCACGAGTCCCTCCCAGAGATGCGCGCGGCTTATGTCGGTACTGGTGGGATTCTCGGGCTCGTTTACTTGCACAATGTGCTCGAATTCGAGAAAGTCCATCTCAGGCATAGCGAAGTTTGTTTTCGAATCAGTCAAGCGTCAATCCCCACGCTTCAACCTCGCTCAGCATGTCGTGCGCGGTCCAGTCGAATTTAAGCGGCGTGATGGTGGCATAGCCCTGTTGGTAGGCGTAGGTGTCGCTCGTGGAGTCTAGCGCCCGGTTGCCGACATAAGAGGCCTCATATTCGCTGACCTCGCCGTCTGTGCGCGTGAGCTCGTAAGGCGAGAACATAAGATAGGACTCGCCCATAGGACGCACCGCGACGCCCTTGAGCTCGCCGCCCGGTACATTAATTGAGATAACGATGCCCTCGGGCGCGCCTTCGCGCTGATACTTTGCGACCAGCTGCCGGGTAAGGTTTACCGTGACTGCAGTATCGACATTGGCAGTGTCCTGCGACACCGCGATCGCAGGGACGCCCTGATAAATCGCTTCCATCGCTGCGCCCACGGTGCCGGACAGGTGTGACACATCGCCGACATTCGCGCCTTGGTTAATCCCTGAAACGACGAGGTCGAACGGCTCGTCTTTGCCGAGATGCAAAAGCCCGAAGCGCACTGCGTCGGCAGGACGGCCGTCGACCGCATAGCCAAAAAACTCGCCGTCAGCAAAAATACGCTCGACCCTGCGCGCGCCGCCATCGGTAGACTGACTGCTGCCTGACTTGTTCGCGTCTGGCGCCGACACCACAATCTCGACATCGTCGAGCGTCGCCAGTCCCTCGCGCAGAGCGTGGATAAGCGGCGAATTGATTCCGTCGTCGTTTGATATCAGTATGCGGTAAGAATCGGCGAAGGCCGCAGTGCTTGTGAGCAAGCTCGAGGCAAGGGCAAGTAGGGCAAGTGATGTAACGGGCTGGCGCATAGCGGTAGACTTCCTTGTACGCAGAATCAGTAGTTGTAAGCAATATAGACCAACTCTGCGTATTATTACCACCCACGGGGCGCTAGGTGCGCCTGCGGTTGGATTAGCAGTTGGATAACAGTTGGATTAACAGCGAGACAATCGGCAGGACGAACAATGCTTAACAAAATACTGAGGACCGGGACCGCGGCTGTGGCAATCGTTGGCGCGCTGGTGACACCGGCCACGGCTGCCGAACCTGAGCCTCGCGCGGAGGCGGCCGAGCTCACTAATCCCTTACTTTACGCGATTGCTTGGCGCCAGACGGCGGCAGAATTTCGCGCGCTGTATTATCAGGGCTTTGCACTGGCGCGGCTGCGCGTCGAGCAAGCACTCGCTGCGCGCGAGGCAGGTACGCTCGGTGATTCGCGTCCCCTTGCGGTGATCACCGACGTTGACGAAACCGTGCTCCTATCTGGCGCCTACTGGGGGCAGCTCATTGCCGACGGCGGCGACTTCTTCGATGACGCCACGTGGGATGCGTGGGTGCCGAGCAATCAGTTTGTCGCAAGCCCCGGCGCGCGCGAATTCGCTGCATTTTGCGAGGCAAACGAGGTGACGCTTTTCTTTGTCACGAATCGCGATCAGGGCGAGGCGACCTTCGAGCTTGCGCTGGGTAATTTGCAGGCCGCGGGGTTTGATAATGCGCGCGCCGACCATCTTCGCGTGCTGCGCGACACGTCTAACAAAGAGGCCGTGCAGGCGCAGATTCGTAGCGACTATCATGTGATTGCCTCGCTGGGCGATAACCTCAACGACTTCGCGCGGCGCTACTATGTCACCGATGTGGCGGCGCGCGAGGCCTTAATGCACGAAGACGCGGCTCGCTTTGGCACCGACTATATCGTTTTCCCTAATCCAACAGACGGTCACTGGATCCGCGCGATCTTCGGCGAATCAGAACCGGCGCCAACTGGCGCGAACCGCCGAATACTGCGCGGCGCCGCGCTGGGCCGCTAGAACTCGACACCACTTTCGTGCCGACCTATTATGTCGTCCTCACGCATGGCGATGACACGCTTTTTCAAACTACTTACGCAGAGACCGCTCGATGAACCCCGATATTCTCTTTACCCCGTTTACCAGCCCCAAACTCACGCTAAAAAATCGCGTTGCCATGGCACCAATGACTCGGCAGTTTTCGCCAGACGGCTTACCCGACGACGCAGTGCTGCAGTATTACAAACGCCGCGCCGAGAACGATGTGGGGCTTATCATCACCGAAGGCACGACGGTTAATCATAAGGCGGCCTCCAACGAAGTGCGTATCCCTGGCTTCCACGGTAAAGCGCTCGATAGCTGGCATAAAATTGTCGAAACGGTTCATGCAGCCGGCGGTAAAATAGCGCCACAGCTCTGGCATCAGGGCGGCATGCGTCGACCGGGCGAGGGTGCGTATCCAGACTATCCATCGGCCACGCCATCGGGCTTAGTCGGGCCGGGCAAAAAGGTCTATGAAGCGCTCAGCAACGCGGAAATCGACGACCTGATTGCCGCGTTCACACAGGCGGCGAAAGATTCAAAAGACCTAGGCTTCGACACGCTCGAGCTACACGGTGCGCACGGCTACCTCATCGATAACTTTTTTTGGGAAGGCACGAACCAGCGCGACGATCAGTACGGCGGTTCGCTTGTTAAGCGCACGCGTTTTGCGACTGACATCGTGCAGAGCATTCGCGCCGAAATCGGCGACGACTATCCGATCATCCTCAGGTTCTCACAGTGGAAGCAGCAGGACTTCACCGCGCGTCTCGCGCCGAGTCTCGAAGAACTCGAGCAGTTTGTTAAGCCGCTTTCGGATGCCGGCGTCGATATCTTCCATTGCAGCACGCGTCGATTCTGGGAGCCCGAGTTCGAAGGTTCCGATCTCAATCTCGCGGGATGGGTAAAGAAGATCACTGACAAGCCAACGATCAGCGTTGGCAGCGTCGGTTTGACTGAGGAATTTATTGCGACCTATCGCGGCGGCGAAGCTGAAGTTGCTAGCATCGACGATCTGATTACGCGTATGGAAGCCGACGAGTTTGACATAATTGCCGTGGGTCGTGCGCTTATCGCAAACCCCGACTGGGTCACTAAAGTGCGCGCGGGCAAATTCGATGAGCTGGTCACCTATAACCAAGAGATGCTAAGTCAGCTTATCTAGCAGTGCGGTGTCTATCCAGACGCTCAACGCTGGACACTAGGCACGAGACATTGGAAGGAGGCGAGTGCAATGAATCAAGGGTCGCGACGCATGAGACTACTCGCGTTTTGCGTAGCGCTCGTTCTGGTCATTGCCTATTTTTTATTTACGCCTCCGACTGTTGATAATACTGCGGTGATTTCTAGCAGCGACGACGCAATTGCCCGCGGCGCCTATCTAGTTAATGCGGGTGGCTGTGTGAGTTGTCATCTCGCAGTTAACGACGACGGCTCAACCGACTCGGCAATCTTGAGTGGCGGCCACGCGCTGATGACCGATTTCGGTACTTTCTTTGCGCCCAATATTACGCCGGACGTCGACACGGGAATCGGCAACTGGGGGGCACAGGATTTTCTGCGCGCGCTTCAGCATGGGCGCTCGCCCGAGGGCAGCTTCTATTTCCCAGCGTTCCCGTATCGCGCCTACGCAGGCCTAAATGACCAAGATGTCCTTGACATCGGCGCGTATCTCTTATCGCTCGATCCAGTAAGCAATGTCGTCCCTGAGCATGAAACGCCTTGGTGGCTTTCGCGTTTTGCGCTTGTGGGTTGGAATCTTTTGGCTGATCTGACGGGCGGGGATGCCCCCGTGTTAATCGCAGGGCAGGAGGAGTCGCCACTTGACGAACGCGGCGCCTATCTTGCGCGCAATCTCGGACATTGCGGTGAGTGCCACACGCCGCGCAACAAACTCGGTATTTCGCAGCTCGCGCGGGAATTTGCGGGCGCGCAGATAGGTGAAGATAGAATCGAGGCGATCGATAGCGCGGCGCTAGAAGACTGGGACCGAAGCAGTTTCGATTTGTTTCTGCTGCTCGGCATGAAACCCGATGCAGATTTCGTAGGTGGCGACATGAGCGATGTGATCGAACACAACACGTCGCGCCTAACGGATGCCGACCGTCTCGCGCTAGCCGCGTTCTTCACGCGGTAGCGCTCGAAGGCCGGTCTCGAATCTCGATGAAGAGCCTAGTCGTTGTCGACGCGGAACGTGTCGTGACAGTCGCCGCATGAGCCGCCGAGCGCCCTAAAGGCACCGAGAGTCTGACCACGATCGCCCGTTGCGGCAAGATCCGCAAAGGCATTGGCGTTGTTCATCAATGCCATGGCCTTGTTCTCGAACTCTGCCTTGTTTTCCCAGATTACGTCTAACGCTTCGGTTTCGACATCGAAGTCGCGCGTGTCGTGCATAAAGACGTCGGGGATCGTCGGCGCGAGCGCTGCGATGCGGCGACCGTTTTTCTCTGCCAGCTCGGCATCAAAAGGGGCACCACGCGCCATACCGACCAGCGGAACCAAATAGAAACGTAAAAGTTTGAATACTGACTGACGCGTGTCGGCGGCGCCGGCGGCTACCTGCTCGGGAGTGGGCGCGTCCTGCGCGTTTGCCGTGGTGGCTGCTGCCGTACTGAATACTGCGGCCGCTGTGGCCACTACTAGCGCTTTCTTTATCATTGTTGTTTTCCTTGATTTAGCGACTAATGGGAATGCATCGAGGATAAGTCTCGCCTAATGGCTAGCTTCACGCAAGAGCGCAAAAATGTGAATGAAGGAAAATGAGCGAACCTAACATAACGAAAAATGCGCCGCGGCAAAGCATGCGCGGCCGCGGCGCATTGGTGGACAAGTTAGGGCTCCACCTAAAGAGCTCCTAGCGGCGGGTGTAGCCGTAGTAGTCGTCGCGCCTTTTGAGAGGCGCAAGGAAAAAATAAAACACCCAAGCAAACCAAGACAGGCAGACCATCGCGATTAACCACGCGATCTTCTCATAGCCTGTAGTTTGATCCGATGTTGCGATAATCCAGAATGGCGCGATCCAGATCAGAAAGACCACGAGTGCACCGAATACAGAGAAGGCCACAGAAAGAATGGGTATCGCGATAATCAGTCCGATCAGGGTTAAGCCAAGAAGGCCAAGGGTCGAGAGAAATTTCATACTGCGTACTCCGCATTTACCAAGTTGTGGTGAATGATGCGAGTATCGTGCCAAGTGCGTTCTATGGCGTAATTGCGGGGGTTTCGTGCGTTGCTTGTGTAGGAGGGCTAGGTATTTTCGCCAAATTTTGATTTATCTCGCTAGAAAATACGCATCAAGGGCTCTGATATCCCGGCCCGCGCAATACTCTCCCGGGGCGTGCCCCCGTGTGCTGACCGTTTGCAACCACGACTTCGCCATTGACTAACACCGTGTTCACGCCAACCGCATACTGATGCGGCTGCTCAAAAGTCGCTTTGTCGATTATGGTGTCCGGATCGAAAATTGCGACGTCTGCGAAATAGCCTTCGACTAAGAGACCTCGATCGCGAATGCTTAAGCGCTGAGCTGTGAGGCTAGTCATTTTGCGAATGGCGTTCTCGAGGCTTATCACGCCGCGTTCACGAACATAGTGACCTAGCACTCGCGCGAAGGTGCCATACTGACGCGGATGTGGCGCGCCCTCACCGAATACGCCCACCGGGCCATCTGAACCGATGGCAACCGCCGGATGCTGCATGATGCGATCGACATCCTGTGGACCTATCGCATGATAGACCGCGCTGACATTGCCGATCTCGACAATCTCCATCGTCACCTCTGCGGCGTTTTCGACACTGGGTTCGAGTCCACGGTCGCGCGTAATTTCGGCGAGATTTTTACCTTCAATTGAACGATCGTTTGGGCTGCGCGAGATAGACACATTTTTTGGGTCGCCGCCGCCGCGGTCGAACAAAATCTTATCTACGATTGCCGCTTTGACCGCTCCCCGAGTCTCGGGGCTCTCGAGGCGCTCAAGCATTTTCCCGCGACCGCCTTCCTGCGCCCACTGCGGGATAAGCGCGTTGATGCTCGTTTGCGACGCGGTGTAGGGGTATTGATCGAGCGTGACATCGACTCCGCGGGCGCGGGCCTTGTCGACAAGTTGCAGGCTGTCGACCGAGGCTCCCCAGTTCTGCACACCGATCACTTTGTGATGGGTTATCTGAACGGGAATACCGGCCTGCTCCCCGATAGCGATAGTTTCGCTCACCGAGTCGAGCAGCTGATTAGCTTCCTCGCGCATATGCGAGATATAGATACCGCCATACTGTGCGGCAACTTTTGACAGTTCGACGACTTCGTCTGTTGGTGTGAAACTGCCGGGAACATAGAAAAGACCGGTCGAGATCCCCAGCGCACCGTCGCGCATTGCTTCGGCAACCATAGCCTTCATGCGCGCAAGCTCGAGCGGTGTCGCTTCTCTGTCGTCGCGCCCGAAAACCGCCTCGCGAATCGTGCCTTGTCCAACAAAAACGGCCCAGTTTGGACTAATTTGCTTGGCTTCGATTTCGGCGTAGTGGGCCGCAATAGGAAAAGGGGAGCTGCCGTCGTTGCCCTCGGTAAGCGTAGTCACGCCTTGCAGAAGCGAGCTCTCCGCCGTGGGCACATCGAAAATGCCGCGAAGGGCGTGTGTGTGTGGGTCGATAAAACCCGGTGCCACAACCAATCCGGTGGCATCGATAATCTGCGTAGCCCGCTTGGTCGAGAGATCACCAATAGAGGCAATTCGGTCTCCGCGAATGCCCACATCGGCTTCGTACCAAGGGTTACCCGAGCCGTCGACGATGCGGCCGTTGGCGATAATAGTATCGAAATCTTGAGCCAACGACGCCGACGAAAAAAACAGCAGCGAGAAACTGAGGGCGCACCGTGCAACGAGGGTGAGTGAGACGAGACTTCGTGCGGATCGTACGCGTTGATCTTTCATTCTCAATCTCCCTCTTGTTTGAATCACCAAATCCGCACGCGGTCTTCCGGCGCGAGATAGAGCGCATCTTCGGGCTGCACATCGAACGCCTCATACCATTCGTCGAAGTTGCGAACCACGCCGTTAACGCGGAACTCCGATGGGGAATGCGGATCGGAGGTGAGGCGCTGGATCAGTGCGTCTTCACGGTATTTTCGCTGCCACACCTGCGCCCAGCTCAGGAAGAAGCGCTGATCGCCAGTGAGTCCGTCGATGACTGGCGCCTCTTCGCCGCCGAGTGACAACTTATAGGCGCGATAGGCGAGGGAGAGGCCGCCGACGTCGCCGATGTTCTCGCCGAGGGTGAAATTGCCGTCAACGAAATAGCCAGGCACCGGCTCAAACTGATCATACTGGGCGGCGAGCGCGGTGGTCAGTTTTTCGAAGTTGGCGCGGTCGTCATCGGTCCACCAATTACGCTGCACGCCGAGCGAATCTGATTTAGAGCCTTGGTCGTCGAAGCCGTGGCCCATCTCGTGGCCGATTACTGCGCCTATGCCACCGTAGTTCACGGCCATATCGGCAGCGGGGTCGAAGAAAGGCGGCTGCAGAATTCCGGCAGGGAACACGATCTCGTTGAACGATGAGTTGTAATAGGCGTTAACCGTTTGCGGCGTCATGCCCCACTCTTCGCGGTTCGTTGGCTTGCCCAAACGGCTGATTTCATCGGCATAGTTGAACTCGCGTACGCTACGCGCATTCGCGAAGAGGTCGTCGCGGCTAATTTCGATTGCTGAAAGGTCGCGCCACTCGTCGGGATAGGCGATCTTCGGGCGGAACGACTCGAGTTTGAGTCTTGCTTCGTTTTTGGTTTCTTCACCCATCCAGTCGAGGCTCGCGATGCTGTTGGCGAGCGCTGTGCGCAGATTCTCAACGAGTCCTTGCATCTGCAGCTTCGCAGACTCTGGGAAATGCTTCTGCACGTAGATCTGACCGACCGCTTCGCCAAGGCTGTTGAGCGAACCGACGCGCTCGACACCACGTTCCCAGCGCTGACGCTGTTCGGGGACGCCGTTGAGCACTGTCGAATAGAAATGGAAATTCTCGTTATCGATCTCTTGGGACAGCACGCTCGCAAGGTTAGAGATGTGCTGATAGCTCATGTAGCTTATCCAATCGTCCAGTGGGACGCTCTCGACTAAGGCAATGATCGGCGCCATTGCGCTCGGGAAAGAGACGTTAAGGTCTTCGATCTCGGTTATGCCTGCCGCAGCCCAGTAAGCGTCCCAGTCCATGGCCGGATAGGCCGCTTTAAACTCTGCGTACGTCATAGGATTGAACGTAAGGTCGCGGTTACGGCGATCGGCGCGTGGCCAGAGATTCTCAGCAAACGCGGTCTCGAGTGCGAGCACCGCCTGCGCTTTCTCGGCTGCGTTTTCAATGCCTGCGAAGCCTAGCATGCGTTCGATATGCGCGACGTATTCGCTGCGCACGTTGACATACTGCTCGGTGTCGAGAAGGTAATAGTCGCGATCGGGCAGGCCGATGCCGCCAAGGCTCAGGACTAGCTGATGACGATCAGGATCGCGACGATCGGCGCCGACATACCAGCCAAATGGGCTTGCCGTGGCCTCGAGCTGCGAGCGACCCAGTGCTTCGACCAACGCCTCGCGCGAATCGATTGCGGCGAGCTTAGCGAGACTTTCACGCAGCGGGCCGATGCCGCGCTCATCGAGCACCTCGGTATTCATATAGCTGAGATAGTAGTCGCTAATCTTTTGCTCGATGGTGCCCGCGGCAGGTTCTGCAGCAGAAAGCTCTTCGATAATCGTGTTTACGCGTTCGTCCGAGCGATCGCCCAGTACTGAGAAAGACCCATAGTTGCTCCGGTCTGCGGGTAGCTCAAACTCGTCGAGCCATTTGCCGTTAGCGAAGCGGAAAAAATCGTCGCCGGGCTTTGTGTTGGGATCTTGTTGGCTAAGATCGATACCGAAATTGCCGAGCTCGGGTTTGGCGTTTGCCAGAACCGTTTCGGGAATGTCATTGCCTGAAGCTACTGGCGAGGGATCGTCGCTGCAGGCGACGACACCAAGAATGAGTGCAATTATCGCAAGCAATAACTTCATTTTGGTATTCATAAAATTCTCCGATAGGACTGAATCAGGTGCAAAGGGGTAAGCATTTAGGAGCCGCACGTAGGAACAACGTCGGGAGTATAACTGAAAATTTCACACCGCATAAAAAAGCGCCTGCCTAGTCCAGAGGCCAGGCAGGCGCTTTCATTAGTCTAGCGGTTAGTCATGCTACTTTATTGGATTTGCCACAGGACTCTTGCGTATATGCGGCGACCGCGACCATCAAACACTACAGTATCATAGTCCCGACCGCCCACTTCTCGGTAAGGAATGTCTGCATTGAACATATCTAGTACGCCCAGAGAGAAATTAGTGCTGCCAATTCGGCCACCCCAATCCTTTGAGTAACGGTACTGGAAGTCCCACGTATCGTAGCTGTCGATTTTTTCATCAAGCATGCTACGTGTGAAATCAGAGCCGCTTTCATAAGCAGTCTGATAAGCAAGATCGCGATATGAGCCGATATGGCGATTTATTAAGCTTACGCCGTGACTATCCCGCTGCCAAGACATGGTGAGGGTTCCCTTATTATCGGGAAGAGACCTCACAATATTACCGTCTCCGGTTGTTCCTGCCGCATCGAATACATAGGTATCTAACAACCCGCGCTCAAGCCCAGGCACATTCGCCAGTGTGTACTGACGCACGTGAGTGTAATCAACGCGTGCGCTGAAGATGCCCAAGTCGTTGGACCAATTGTAGCCAAGTTTCACATCAGCGCCGTCAGCCGTAATTGTTCCCGCATTAATCGCACTTAAAGTGGTTGTGATGAGGTTCGCTGTTGTAGTTCCAAAGGCCCTTTGGATACCAGGTACAACGTAAGTGCGAGGGTCTACGACGCAGTTCAAACGCTCTTCGGAATCGCGGCCGAACTCGGCCTCAATCGCTGAAGGACTACAAGGCGTATAGGGCTGTGCCGAGTCTGCCGGAATCGTGTCGTTTAGTATGTAATTAGACTCATTCTTTGCTGCAGCGTTAAATGCGTCTATTTCTGGCTGAATTGCTCTAATTGGTGGCTCAGGTAATACACGGTCTGTGACCTCGAAGCGCCAGATATCAGCCCCAACAGAAAGTCCGTCTAATGTCCCGTCTGGGGTCCACTGGAAGCCGAGGCTATAGGTGTCTGCATATTCGTTTCCGACGTAAGGCGCAGGGCCGCCCAAAGTATAAGTCGCCTCGGCCTCTGCGTTTGCATCGATAGCAGGCAATAGGCCTGCGCGAACTGCTTGGTTAGAGATAGGGTCTCGGAACGTATAGCTGGACGACTGCAGACCTGTTTCAACAATCGCTATGTTTGGTGCGCGGAACGACTGCGAGAAAGAACCGCGAATTAAGAGAGACTCCATAGGCCTCCAGCTCATTGCGATCTTCGGTGATACCTCACTGCCAATCTGCCCCCCATAGTCTTCATATCGCAGCGCGATTTGAGTCTCTACATTTTCCATAAAGGGAAGTGAGAGCTCCATAAAGACTGCTTTGGTGGTTCGTGTGTTGTTGTAGTTGAATGCGCACATTGCACATTCGAAGTTGTTGCTCACACGATGGAATTCGTTTGGAACACCATTAGCATCGTAACCGAGTATTCGGTTTTGCAGGCCTGGGTAATGCAACTCGTTTGCTTGTTCTTTAGTGTTTCGCTCGCGATATTGCCCACCGGCGGCAAACTGCGCCGTACCGCCCTTCATCTCAAACAACTCACCGGACACGACTGCATCAAACACAGCAAGCTTGTTGCGCTTGTCTACGCGATCCACTGTCACATTCATCCAATCCATTAGCTCGCGGCTGTTAGCGAGATTAGGATCAGATAGCTGACTCAGGTAGGGGTTATAAAACATACATCCGCCCTGACCCTGATTGTTGCTGGTGAGTGCGTAGGATAAATTCTCCCGCGTCGTGAATACGAAGCCGGGGAAGAATGTCTGCACTAAGCCGGGCGCGTAAAAATCCCAAGCCTGAGGAACCGCTCCACCGAAAGGACCTGGCGCGTTCGCAAAGTCAAAATCAGGTCTGCCGTTAGGTGTGCAATTTGGACCTCCCAACCCGTTGGCTGCCAATTCGGAACGGTCTCGATTGAATGTTTTGTATCGTTGCTCTAGCGAAGAGCCACCCCATGAATAGCTGACATCGTAATTTAGCGTCCGATCGAACGCCTCGAATTCACCTTTTATCCCGGCCTGAACACTAACCGTGCTCGTTTTTGTGACATTGACGTTGCCTCCGGGACGGAGGAGGCCGTCGCGAACACCTTGATACATGGCCACATTAGGGCCTCCATTACTCGCCGCCAGCGGCATATTTGGCATGTCAGCAAGAGTGGGACGGGTGAGACCAGCCTGTGGCGCAAAAAAACCTATTTCCAAAGTTTGGCCGATGGCGTTGTAACCATATGCTGGATTACGGGCGTAAGCACCGGGAGGGGCTAAAAAGACTGTTGGACCACGTGATTGATTGTAGCCTGAGTCCGATCGCGTTGTTTCAGAGTCCGAATGGCTGAAGAAAGAGTAGAACTCAGTGGTGTCATTGAACGCATGAGAAAATGAGCCTGCGAACGAATCTCTCTCTGTTGCGTTTGTAAGGAAGGTATAGGCCGATTCGTCAGCGCGGCAAGTGCCGGCCTTTTCACCCCGGTCTTCACGTAATCGACCAATTTGCGGTTTTCTGCCGTCTGGTAAAGTGGTTGTGTAACAACCGGGATCCGTGTAGATGTAGTTACTCGCCAGACCGCCCTCCGCTAAGTTTTGCGAATAGATTTCGGTATTGAGCCATTGTGCTGCATTAAATTGAGCACCAAAGGCGGGGCTATTTATCAACACGCCCGCATCGGATACGGTTCCTAAAAACTCTGAATAAGGGCCATAAAAGTTGCCGTCTTTGACCGGAACAGGGTCGCGCTCAAAGCGTTCAGCCGAAAGAACCAAGTTTGTAGCGCCATCGTTGAACGAGGCGCCCCAAATTGCGCTTACTGTTGCATCATAAGCATCGTCAGCCGCTTGAACTCCCTGAACATCACCATAAATTTCCAGTCCTTCAAAATCTGTCCGCATGATGATGTTGACAACACCAGCTACCGCATCAGCGCCATAAAGAGCTGAACCGCCGTCTGTCAGAACTTCGACTCGGTCGGTCATCACGAGCGGAATGGCATTTAGGTCGACAAACTCGCCGCCGCTTTGTGTCACAGCTGCGGCTGGAACCATGCGCTTGCCATTGATCAGCGTGAGCGTGGAGTTCTCGCCGAGGTTACGCAGGTTTACGTTTGCGGTGCCTTCTACTTGCCCGTTATCTGAGCCTGGGTTGGTGATAGAGCCTGAGTTTACCTCTAAGTTTTTTATGACATCCCATATAATCGCAGCTCCTTGCGCTTCGATACTTGAGCGATCAATTACTTGGACGGGCGAAGGAGCGTCGAGGGGAGAGCCGCGGAAATACGAGCCTGTAACTACGACTTCTTCTACTGGGTTATCTTGAGCTGATACTGGTAAGGATAATCCTGCCATCACGGCGAGTGTGATCGCCCTGCGTGAACTGGGGATAAGATTGCGCATGCTTTTCTCCCTCATTTAATGAGATTAGAATTTTGTTATTATGGTAAGCATCTGCGTTCTAGCTGACGTTGACTGCATTCACATGACGAACTGCGACTACATGCCTACTATTGACTACTATACTATAACTACTGAGTAGAATTTCAATATGAAGATTGTGATATTATTTTGAAATGTTTCGATACGGAAGTAGCTTAGAAAAGGTGCTGACTTACGCTCAAAAACTCAGAGCATAAAAAAACGGCGAGGATTTCTCCTCGCCGTTTTTATTTTCAGCCTAGCTTAATCAGGCCTGAAGCATTTATTGCCTGGCTGTTAGAAAGACCATAGCGCGCGCGCGTACCAGCGCTTACCACGACCCTCGAATACAGTCGCGTCGTAGTTCAGTGCACTCAACTCGCGGTAAGGCAGAGTCTTGTTTAAGGCGTCTAGCAAGCCGACTGTGAAGGTCGTGTTGCCATAGCGTGAATTATCCCACGCCTTGTTGTAGGTGTACTGGACATCCCACGTGTTATAGCTGCCTATTTCGCGTGACAGTAGCGGGCGAGTGAAGTTATTGGCGACTGTCAACGCACCTTCATACCCGAGGTCACGGTAAGAACCGATGTGACGGTTAATTAGGGTTACACCCTGGTTACCGTTGCGCCAGTTGAACGTCAGCGTACCTTTGTTGTCAGGCATAGAGCGCACGAGGTTGCCGTCGCCTGTTGTACCAGACGCGTCGTAGACACCCGTGTCTAGCAGTCCATTGATCATGCCAGGCACGCCGTCGAACACATACTGACGAACGTGAGTGTAAGTCATGTTCGCGCTGAACATGCCCAGATCGTTGCTCCATGAGTAGCCCGCCTTCAGGTCGATACCATCGGCAGTGATCTCACCGGCGTTGATCGCACGAAGCGTCGTCGTTACGAGATCGCCGAACTCGTTGCCCACTGGGCGCTGAATGTTTGGCACGATATAAGCCGTTGGCGAAACAACGCAGTTCAGACGTTCTGCAGAATCGCGGCCAAACTCGACTTCGATTGCAGAGGGCGAACAAGGCACGTTTACGACAGGCGAGTCGAGTGAAATCGAATCGTTGAGTACGTAGTTGCTCTCATCCTTAGACGCTGCGATGAATGCTTCGATCTCTGGCTGAAGCGCATTGATCGGAGGCTCAGGCAATACTCGGTCGCTCACTTCGAAGCGCCACGCATCGGCACCGATGCTCAAGCCTTCGAGCGCTCCACCTGGAGTCCAGAGGAAACCTAAGCTGTAGGTATCGGCATACTCATTACCCACGTCAGGAGCAGGGCCACCGAGTGTGTAGGTTGACTCACGCTCGCCATTTTCGATCGTCGGCGGTAATAAGCCTGCACGAACCTTCTGGTTCGAAATCGGGTCTTGGAATGAGACCGATGACGACTGTAGACCAGTTTCTATGATGGCGATGTTAGGTGCACGGAACGACTGAGAGAATGAACCACGAATGAGTAGCTCTTCAAATGGACGCCAGCTCATCGCGATCTTTGGTGAAAGCTCGCTGCCGATTTGGCCGCCGTAGTCTTCAAAACGAAGCGCTATTTGAGTTTCGACGTTCTCGATGAACGGCAGTGAGAGTTCCATGAACGCAGCAGAGGTTGTGCGTGAATTGTTGTAGTTAAACGCACACATCGCACACTCATAGTTGTTACTTACGCGATGAAACTCGTTTGGCACGCCGTTTTCGTCATAACCCAAGATGCGGTTCTGCAGGCCTGGGAAATGTAACTCGTTTGCGACCTCTTTTGTGTTGCGATCACGATACTGGCCGCCCACAGCGAACTGCGCAGTGCCACCTTTCATCTCGAACAGCTCACCGGAGACGACCGCGTCGAATACCGCAAGCTTGTTACGCTTGTCGACTCGGCGGACATCTTCGAGAATGTAGTCCATTAATGCCGGATCGTTAGCGACGTTCGGATTGCTGAGCGAGCTTAGGAATGGATTATAGAACTGGCAACCACCTTGACCTTGGTTGTTACTAGTTAAACCAAGAGAGATGCTTTCACGCGTTGTGAACACGAACGCGGGGAAGAAGGTCTGTGCGAAGGCTGCGGCATCGGATGCCCACAGGTTCGGCAGGAAGCCAAATGCACCTGGTGCGCCCGCAAAGTCGAAATCTGGTCGACCGTTAGGCGTACAGTTTTCGCCGCCGAGGCCAAGAGCAGCAAGCTCTGTACGCTCACGGTTGAACGTGCGGTAGTTCTCTTCCATCGACGATTCGCTCCATGAATAGCCAATGTCGTAACTGATTGCGCGGTCGAAGGCGTCAAATTCACCCCGAAGGCCAACTTGTACTGCTGAGCTGGACGTCTCAGTGATGTTGCCGTCTCCGCCTTGACGAATTATCCCATTACGGACTTGCGACCAAGCTGCCACGTTTGGACCACCGTTGGCTGCCGATAGCGGATGATTTGGCATATCCGCCGCAGTTGGCGAAGTTAAGCCGGCTGCTGCAGCGAAAGCGCCCAGTTCGAGATACGCTCCAACAGGGTTGCCGCCGTGTGCGCCGGGCTGTGGTAGGAAAATAGTTGGTCCGCGCGATTCGTTATAACCGTCGTCGCCTCGGTGGATAGTCGATTCTGAATGTTGAAAGAACGAGTAGAATTCAGTGTTGTCGCTGAAAGTGTGCTCAAACGTTCCGGCATAGCTGTTACGAACAGTTTCTTGTGCAGCAATTGCCCAGTGGGAAACATCGTCTGCGCAAGATCCGCCAGCTTGGCCTTGATTATAACGTCGTGCGCCCGGTTCGATCAGAGGACCGCCTTTGGCGCCGAAGGTTGTATAGCAACCGGGGTCTGTCCAAACTGGCGCGAAAGTTCCGCCTTGGGCCGCATTGCGAGCCATGATGTCGAGGTTTAGCCACTCCATTGGCGTCGGAGCACCGATCGCAGCACTGGCAAAGAAGCCGCCGACAGCGCTTACGGTACCGTTAAAATCCTGCAGGTCAGAGAATGCGTTTGTTTCGCGAACCGTGACCGGGTCACGCTCGAAACGCTCTGCTGACAGAACGAGGTTGGTAGCACCGTCGTCGCTTGCCCAGCCCCAAATAGCGCTCACAGTCGCGTCATACTTCTCATCGGCTTTCTGCACGCCCTGCACGTCGCCGTACAGTTCGAAGCCTTCGAAGTCGTTACGCATTATGATGTTAACCACACCCGCTACCGCGTCAGCGCCGTAGAGTGCGGAACCACCGTCGGTAAGGATTTCGACGCGGTCAGTCATCACGAGTGGAATAGAGTTTAGGTCGACGAATTCACCACCGCTTCGGGTAGTGACAGCCGCCGGAACCATACGCTTTCCGTTAATCAGCGTGAGTGTTGAGTTTTCGCCGAGGTTACGGAGGTTTACGTTTGCCGAGCCGCTGACCTGTGTGTTGTCGCCAGAGCCTGGGTTTGAAATCGAACCGGAGTTAACTTCAAGGTTCTTAATGACGTCCCAAATAACCGCAGCGCCCTGAGCTTCGATGCTCGAACGGTCTACGACTTGTACAGGTGATGGAGCGTCTAGTGGGGAACCACGAAGGAATGAGCCGGTAACCACGACTTCTTCGATGGCGTTGTCTTGAGCTGAAGCTGATAAAGCGGTAACTGATAGGCCAGAAATTACGGCGAGTGTTATTGCCCGGCGTGAGCTGGGGAAGGTTCTGCGCATACGTCTATTCCCTTACTTTTTTACAAGTAATTAGTGTGTGATTTAAATCAGCGGACTGCGTCTTTAGCTAATACAGAAAGAGTAAGGCAGACTCTCTTTCTAAATAAAAACCCGCACATTTGCGCTGAACCCTTCGACTATACAAGGATTAGAATCGTGTATGCAATTAGTTTAGGGGCTTATTGGCGAGAAAAATTTAGCGAAGAACGCGCTTAAGTTGCTCGCGATGGAAGCGTGAGGTGTCCTCGATATCGCGGATATATCGACATATCCGGCGTGGCACGTTGGTGCCGACAGGCGTTTCGCGCCGGCAGACGATCCGTTCCTCGGGCTCGACAGAGGCATTGTACTGCGCCACCTCGGCGTCAGTAGGCAGCTTACGGACATAGCCAGAGGGCTTTGCGGCGCAGGCGCTGAGCAGGAGAATGCCGGCGAGTGAGGCCAAAATAGGCGAAAAACAGCGCTCCTTCATAGTTGTCCTCCTGTGCTCGCAAGTGCGTCGATTACGCGCCGACTTACGCCTGGAAATCGTGCTGCCCATGGCTGTATTACGTTGTTTTCTGCGGCTTTGGTTGCGCTTGCGAGAACCTCAGGGTCGGTCTCGAAAGAAGCACGAGGGAGAAATTCGGGTGCGCGCGGCACGTTGCGAAATGTGGCGAGCTTGTCGGCTTCTGCGTAGTGCGCCTTAGCGCCATTTTCGTTATTAATTAGCCTCTCCCAGTCTCCTCGGTAAAGCGCCAGCGCGGCGTCGAGCTGCTGAAGTCGGGGGTCATCGCTTGCCGAGGTGTTTCCTCGACCATCCGCTTGCGCGCTCTCTGCTTGAATCGAGGTGCGCGAGAGTGTCTCTATTCTGTCGAGTAGCGACAGTCCAATCGAATGACTCGCCGCTTTAGCCTCTCTGCGTGACAGTGACCAGCCGCTGATAAACTCGCTGCCATCGGTTTTGTATTGATAATTGGTGAGCCCCTGTCGTTCGTTTAAGCGGCTCTCGATAAACTGGAGGAGCAGTCCGTCGTAAAGCCAAGGGATCAGAGCTGAGTGTTGTGCGCCCAACGTGGCTTCGATGAAGCTTAGGGTTTGCCAGTTCGTGCGCAGCGCTGCACTGAGATGCCGCGGTGGCATCGGATTGCTGGGGTGCGCAGCGGCCTCGAGATAGAGGCTGCGCATGTTTTTAGCGATGGCGAGCTGTGCGTCGAGGGTCGTCGCTTCGATGCGCTCCAAGAGCCAGTAGTAGTACCCAAGACTCGTGTCGAGCTGAGTCCAGAGCCCGGCGCGCATTTGAGCCCACATGAGCTGTTCGATCGGCGCCAGCTGCTCGGTCGAATAGAGCCCTTCGTTGATCTTGAGAAGCTGGATTGCTTGGTCTAGGTTGGTTTGCGCGAGGGTCAGGTCGCCGTCCTCTAGCGCGGCCTGACCGGCTAGAAGAAGCGCCTGAGCGCGCGTTTCATTGAAATGATTGGGTGCCTCTGCTGCGAAAGTGCTAGGAGCGAATGCGGTGCACGCGAAGACAAGCACGCAGGCAGCGTTGCACCGACGGGGCGCTTTTGTCGTTGCGAGTTGTCTCCTTGGCGTTTGCATTGCACTCTCTAGTTTCTCGCTACTCTTTGTAAGCGCTTAATCGAGTAGGCTCTCGTAGATGATATCGGCAGCGATGCCACGCATATCGGCCGCGCCCGG
>Ga0222714_10000320_pt1 | contig 57693 bp, 52 predicted proteins | sample C33_3DmetaG_FD_165048 | JGI IMG/M metagenome (GOLD analysis project Ga0222714, IMG submission 165048) | Estuarine water microbial communities from San Francisco Bay, California, United States - C33_3D | ecosystem: Environmental > Aquatic > Marine > Unclassified | place: USA: California... | reverse complement strand
ACGAGATTCCGGCGGATTAAATACAGGAAATCAAAGGGGGACCGGAAACCGGGAAGTTTGCTGGGGCAATCAGTAGCCCCAGCCAATCATCCGGTCTCCGGTTCCCCCTTGAGCTTGGCTTAACTGTATTGAGGTAGGGTAACCCAAGACAACTAGGGCAGCACGCGGTGCTGCCCCTACCTCGAAGCAATGGGGCTAGGCCTGCCCCCTCGCTTTGACCTACGGTCAAAGCGAGAAACTCTCCCCGCAGGAGCAGCTGGCCTTGGCGTTGGGATTGGAGAACTTGAAGCCGCCGCCGATCATCTTGTCGGAATAGTCCAACTGCGTGCCGCGGAGGTAGAGGGCCGACTTGGGATCGACCAGGACCTCGACACCCTCGGAGCGGACCAGGATGTCGGCCGGCTTGGCCTCGCCCACGAAACGCATCTTATACGAAAGACCGTTGCAGCCGCCGCCGGAGATGGCGACGCGCAGGAAACGACCCTGGGCCTCGCGTTCGGCCAAGGCGCGGACCTTCGCGCCGGCCGGAGCCGTCAGGCGGATCAGGCGCTCGTCGGCGACGCGCGGACCGGCGGCTGGTGCGGAGGTGTCCATCTTTCATCAGGATGAGCCCGACCCACGGAAAGACAAGCCGCCAGCCCCGTTCGGCCGCCTCCGGCCGGCCGCCTCGCAAAACAGGCTTGCCCGATGCCCTCCCCGGAGGGTTATGATGCGCTTCCGGGTCACGGTCGCGTAGCTCAGTTGGTTAGAGCGCAGCATTCACATTGCTGAAGTCACAGGTTCAAGTCCTGTCGCGACCACCACCCGGGAGCTTCCCGCCGCGTCCTCCGTAACGAGCGTCCGTGACCGGCTTCTATTACTTTATAATATTACAGGTCGGATTGTAATTAGGTATTCCCAGCGAACTGTCGCCTAATTAATCCATAGCCTTTCGATGACGAACTCCGCCACCCCGGCCACGTTCCTCCGCCGCGATCACCGCACCCCATCCTGACCTCACTTTCCGATGTCCGAGCCCTCTTCGTCGAAGCTCCCCGCCCCGCTCCCCGAGCTCCTGGCCTTCCTGCATGAACGCCAGGAGAAGCGGGGTAACTGCACCATGAAGGACCGCGCCGAACTCTGGCTGCGTTACGGCGGCGAGCAGATGGACATCTGCCCCCCTAACTTCCATCACGCCATCGCCACCTGGCTGGCCAACGCCGGCCTCGTCCACAAGGACAAGGCCGCGGATGTCGCGGCCGTGCTTTACTGCCTCGGGGTGACCAATTCGAACAATCTGTTCCAGAAAGTGAACCAAGGCAAGCTGGTCGGCCTGGGGATCGGGAAGAACGGCCGCCGCAACGCCAAAGGACAGCGCAAGACCTGAGCCGGGACCGCCCTGCCGAACCCGTTGACAAGGCCCCGGGCCTGCGGATGATGGGGGCATGAGCCGGCATCAGCAAAGGCGCCAACAGGAGGTCGCCCGCGCCCGTTCCTTCCTGGAACGGCGCATGAGCGACCTGCGCTCCCGCCTCGGCCTGAAGCCGGACGCCGCCCCCCTGCCGGGCGAAGCGGCCTACGAAGACACCGAGATCGGCCGCGCCCCGGGCCAGCTGCCCGCCGCCTCCCCCTTCGAATCGACCGTCCCCACGAAGTTCCGGGTCATCACCTACGACGAATCCAACTGCAAGGTGGAGGAATTCGCCGACCTGGACACCGTCGGACGCTACGCCGGCCGGCCCGGCATGGTCTGGATCCAGGTCCTCGGCATCACCGACCCCCAGATCGTCCACATCGTCGGAGCCTTCTTCGACGTCCCGATGCTGGCCCAGGAAGACATCCTGACGGCCACTTCCCGCCCCAAGTTCGAGGAACACGGCGACAAGCTGCTCGCGATCGCCCGCGCCGTCCGCATCGGGGTCGAGGAAGACACCCCGCGCGGCCAGCAGATCTCCATCGTCGCCGCGCAGAACTGGGTGATCTCCTTCCACGAGAACGACGAGAAGGTCTTCGAGGCCGTCGAGAAACGCATCGCCGACAACAAGGGCAACATCCGCAAGTGGCACGCGGGCTACCTGCTCTACTCCCTGCTGGATACCCTCGTCGACCGGCTCCTCTACCAGACCGACGAGATCGAGGACGCGACCACCGAGCTCGAGGACTCCATCCTCAAGGGCACCGACGACTGGGACCTCAACGAGGTCTACCGCCTCAAGCGCGTGGTCGTGCGGCTCAGCCGCCTCGCCCAGCCGCTCAAGGACATGGTGAGCGTGCTTGAGCACTACGAGCACCCCCTCCTGCCGACGTCCTTGGACATGTACCTCCGGGACCTTTACGACCATGCCATCCGCGCGGCCGACCGCATCGAGCATGCCCGCATGATCCTCCAGGACCTGCAGGAATACCACCACACGCAGCAGGAGCGGAAGACCAACGAGATCATCCGCGTGCTGACGGTCATGAGCTCGGTCTTCATCCCGCTCACGTTCTTGGTCGGCCTCTGGGGCATGAACTTCCACTTCATGCCGGAGATCCACACCGAGTGGGGCGAGAAATACGGCTACTTCCTTGCGCTCGGCTCGATGGTCGCCCTCGCGACCGGCATCATCCTCTGGATGAAGCGGAAGCGGTGGTTCTGAGGGCGCGAAGCGCCGCAGAAGAGAGGGCTGAGTCGATGGCTGGATCGATGACTGAATCGATCACAGGTCGGACACGTCAGCCAAAACCAACGGCGCCCAGCCTAAGGATTCAAGGCACCCTGCCTTATCTGCCATCGACGCTGTCATCGATGCTGCCATCGATTCAGTCATCTCGCCTCACGCACAATCCTGCGCGTCGACGTCGATGACGTCGATGACGTCCTCGTCCCCGAGGATCTTGGCGCGCAGCGGCAGCAGGGCCGCGAGGAGCGACTTCACGCCGCTGACGAGATACCAGATGTGCACGCGGTGCTGGTCCTGGACCTTCTCGAAGGGGCACGGGGCCGGGCCGCGGATCTCACAGAGGCCCGGATGCAGGCGCTCGAGCTCCTTGACCCAGGCGTCGGCGACGAAGTTGACCTTCTCGGCGTTGCGGCCGCGGAAGACGTGGCGGATGAGGTGCCGGTCCGGCGGGTAGCCGAACTCGGCGCGCTTCTCGAGCTCGGCGGCGGCGAACCCATGGAAGTCCAGCCGCTTGGCGAACTGGATCGGGTCCGAAGCCGGCTGGAAGCTCTGCACGACGACGACGCCTTCGAGGTCGCCGCGGCCGGCGCGGCCGGCGACCTGCGTGAGCAGCTGGAAGGTGCGCTCGGCGGCGCGGAAATCCGGGAGCTGCAGCGAGAGGTCGGCGTCCAGGATGCCCACCAGGGTCACGCGCGGGAAGTCGAGCCCCTTGGCGATCATCTGCGTGCCGAGGAGCATGTCATATTTGCCGGCCCGGAAGTCGGAGAGGACCTTCCGGAAGAGGTCCTTCTTGCCCATCGTATCGGCGTCGATGCGGGCCACGCGGGCGCGCGGGAAGAGCTGGGCGATGGTCTCCTCGACCTTCTGCGTGCCGTAGCCCTTCCAGCGGACCTTCGGGGAACGGCAGCTCGGGCAGAGCACCGGGGCGCGCTCCTGATGGTTGCAGAGGTGGCAACGGGCGGTGTCGTCGGTGCGGTGGAGCGTCAGCGAGACGCTGCAACGCTTGCACTGCACGGCTTCGCCGCAGTCCGGACAGACCAGCGAACGCGAATGCCCGCGGCGGTTGAGGAAGAGGATGGACTGCTCGCGACGTTCGAGGCGGGCGCGGATGCCGTCCGTCAGCTCGCGCGAAAGGATGTGCTGGCCTTTGGCGTGCAGGACCTCGCGACGCATGTCCACGATGCGGAAGGCCGGCATGGGACGGTCGTCGACGCGCTTGGTCATTACGTCGAGCGCGTAGCGGCCGGCGTTGGCGTTCTTCCAGGTCTCGAGGGAGGGCGTCGCCGAACCCAGCACGCAGGCCGCGCCGAGGAGCGAGGCGCGCATCACCGCGACGTCGCGGCCATGATACATCGGCGTCTCCCCTTGCTTGAAGGAAGGCTCATGCTCCTCGTCGACCACGATGAGGCGGAGGTTCGGGAGCGGAGCGAAGACCGCGGAACGGGCGCCGACCACCACCCTCGCCTGCCCCAAGGACATCGCCATCCACGCGTCGAAACGCTCGCCGGCGGAAAGATGGCTGTGCCAGACGACCACCTTGGCGCCGAGGTCGGCGAGGCGGGAGCGGAGCCGTCCGACCGTCTGGGGCGTGAGCGCGACTTCGGGGACGAGGAAGATCGCCGAGCCACCTTCGGCCACGACCTTGCGGATCAGCGCCACGTAGACCTCGGTCTTGCCGGAGCCCGTGACGCCGTGGAGCAGGTGCGCGCGGAAGGCCTTGGAATCCAAGGTCTGCGTGACGGACGTCACCGCGGCGACCTGTTCGGGATTCAGCGTATGTCCGGCCGAGGCGATGGTCTCCCCTTCGGCGTAAGGGTCGTTGTAGGCCACGCGCCAGAGCACGCTGGCGTCCTCCTTGACCGTGCCGGCCTTGATGAGGGCGTCGACGGCCTGCTGCGAGACGCCTAGGCCTTCGACCATCTTGGCGCGGTCGGCGGGTTCCGTCTGCGCGGCCAGGAAATCGATGACCTGCGCCTGGCGCGGGGCCTTCTTGCGGAGCTTGGCGAGCGCCTCGGCGTCCGGCGGAGCGATGAGCGTGAGCAGACGACGGAGGACGGGACGGACGCCCTTACGCACGGCGGCGGGCAGGACGGTCTCGAGGACGGAGTTCAGACCGCAGCCGTAGTAACCCGCCATCCACTCGGCGAGTTTGCAGCAGTCCGGCGTCATCACCGGCTGCTCGTGCTCGAGCGTCATGATGCTGCGGAGGCGCGCGGAGGGCGGCGGCTCGGCCGGATACTTCCAGACGACCCCGATGCTCGTGCGTCCGCCGAGCGGCACGCGGACCAGCTGGCCGACCTTCAGGATGTCCTTCAGGGCCGCCGGCACCGAATACGAGTAGGCCCGGGCCCCGCCGTCGAACGGGACCACCTCGGCGACGCCGGGTTCGATTTCTCCGAAGAGATCGGGCACAGGGGGAAGGCTCGCCGAAGCGAGGCGGGGATTCAAGCGAGGGTTGCCGACCGGATCTCACCCAAGGGGTCAGGCCGTTACCGCCGGGCACTGATACCTTACAGCGGCAAAATAGGTCGTTTTAGTATCAGGGTAAGCCGGTAACGGCCTGACCCCATGATTTCAGGCGTGGACGTCGGTGGTCGGGACACCCGAGTGGGCCGCGATACGGGCGCACATCAGGGCCCAGAAGCAGCCGATGCAGTTGGCCACGACCAGCTGGAGGTCGGTGGGCATGCTGTAGAAGATGAGCGTGCCGGGGAACCAGACGAAGTAGTTCGTCAGCAGGTTCGGGAGGACCAGGCGGCGATACCAGCCCGGGCCCATCGCCGCGCGCAGGCGGGCGGTCTCCCAGCCGTAATCTTTCCAGAGGTGCGAGAGGGCGTTGAACGGCGCGCCGATGAAGATCGTGAACCCGGCCATGTCGACGAAGACCTTGAGCAGGACGGTCGGCAGGTTGGCTTCGGCCCCGAACCACACGGCTTGGAGCGAATAGAAATAGCTGACGAGCATGCCCATGAGCGCCCACCAGGTGATGCTGTGGACGAGGTCGCCGAGGGGATGGGCCGGGCGGAGCCCCGGGAACACCATGCGGAAACCCCAAGGAATGAGACCCGAGGTGATGGCCGTGCAGATGGCCGCGAAAGCCATCGGATTGGCGGCGTTGACGGCGCCGATCCGGTTAAGACCGGTCGCGACCGACGGAACGTGGTAATAGGCGACGACCAGGCCGGCGGCGGCGGACATGATGACCGCCAGCGGCAGGGCGATGTCCCGCAAGGCTTTGATGCCCGCCGTGAGCGGCGAAGCGGTGGTCGCGCTCATGCGAGGAACTTGCGGAGCAGCTGGTCGATGAGGACCGGGTTGGCCTTGCCCTGCGTGCGCTTCATGATCGGTCCCTTGAGCGCGTTGATCGCCTTCTCGTTGCCCGCGCGGTATTCCGCGATGGACTTCGCCACGGCCGGGTCGGCGATGACTTCCTGGACGATCTTCTCGAGCTCGCCGCTATCGCTGTTCTGGCGGAGACCCTTGGCGTCGACGATGGCGGCGGCGTCCCGGCCGGTCTTGAACATCTCGGCGAAGACTTCCTTGGCCTGCTGCTTCGAGATCACGCCGTCGTCGGTGAGCTTCACCAGGCCGGCGAGCTGCGCGGGCTTGATGGGGCAGGACGCGAGCGAAAGCGGCGCAGGCGCGGCTTCGTCGAAGGCGCCGACGGCGCCCGCCGAGGCGGCGAGGTCGCGGAGCAGGTCGTTGGCGACGAGGTTGGCGATGCCGGACGGATTGGCCGGATGGGCGGCCACGGCGGCCTCGAACCATTCGGCGAGGGCGCGGTCGTTCACGAGGACCGAAGCGGCGGTGTAAGGCAGGCCGAGCTTCTCGACGTAACGGCGCTGGCGGTCGTAGAGGTTTTCCGGGACCTGCTGGGAGAGGCGCGTGACGGTCTCGCGCGAGATCTTCAGGGTCGGGATGTCCGGATCAGGGAAGTAGCGGTAATCGTGGGCGTCTTCCTTGTCGCGGAGGACGTAGCCGCGGGCGAGTTCGGCGTTCCAGCCACGGGTCTCCTGCGTGATCGGGCGGCCGGCCTCGAGTTCGCGGATCTGACGGGCGGTCTCGTAGATGACCGTATCGCGGACGCTCGAGATCGAGTTGAGGTTCTTGGTCTCGGTGCGGGTGCCGAGCTTCGCGTCGCCGCGGCGGCGGACGGACACGTTGCAGTCGCAGCGGAGCTGGCCCTTCTCCATGTCGCAGTCGGCGACGCCGGCCTGGGTGAGCATCGCGACGAGCGAGCGCAGGAAGGCTTCGGCTTCGGCCGAGGAACGGAGGTCCGGTTCGGTGACGATCTCCAGGAGCGGCACGCCGGCGCGGTTGTAGTCGACCAGCGAGCCGCTGCCCGCGTGGCTGAGCTTGCCCACGTCTTCTTCGAGGTGCGCGTGGTGGAGGCGGATGAACTTGTGCTCGCCCATCACGTTGCGCGAGGCGCCCGGGAGCTCGATCTCGACCTGGCCGCCGACGACGACCGGGAAGTCCTTCTGGGTGAGCTGGTAGTTCTTCGGATTATCCGGATAGAAATAGTTCTTACGGTCCCAGGCGCAGCGCTCCGGGATCTCCGCGCCGACGACCAGGCCGAAGAGGATGGCCTTCTCGACCGCCTCGCGGTTCACCACCGGCAGCGTGCCGGGGAGGCCGAGGACGACGGGGTCGACCTGCTCGTTGGGCTCCTTGCCGAAGCCCCAAGGGGACGACGCGAAGACCTTGGCGCGGGTATGCAGCTGCACGTGGACCTCGAGGCCGATGACGACTTCCCAATCAGAAGGTACGTTGCTCATAGGGCGGCTTGCTGGTGGGCGAAACCATGGGCGGCCTCGAAGAGGCGGCCCGCGGCGAGGAGTTTGGCTTCGGACAGCGGCGCTCCGACGAGGTGGAAGCCGACCGGGAGATGGCCGGACTTGCCGCAAGGGACCGAGATCGCCGGGAGGCCGGCGAGGTTCGCGGGAATCGTGAAGATGTCCTCGAGGTAGAGCTGCAGGGGATCCGAGGCCTTCTCGCCGACCTTGAAGGCGGGCGTCGGGACGGTCGGGGTGAGGAGCACGTCGACGCCGGCGAGGGCGGCGAGGTATTCGGCGCGGATCTTCGCGCGGGAGCGGAGGGCGCGGACGTAATAGGCGTCGGCGTAACCGGCGCTGAGCACGAACGTGCCGAGCAGGATGCGGCGCTTCACCTCAGGACCGAAGCCTTCGGAGCGGCTCGCCGTCATCATCTCGACCGGCGTGCCGACGATCGCGGAACGATGGCCGTAGCGGACGCCGTCATAACGGCCGAGGTTCGAAGAAGCTTCGGCGGTCGCGACGACGTAATACGTCGGCACGGCGAGGTCGGCGGAGGGCAGTTCGACCTCGGAGATCGCGCAGCCCTGGGCGCGGTAGAATTCGACGGCGGCGTTCACCGCGGCGGCGACCTCGGGGGCGACGCCCTTGCCGAGGAAGCCCTTCGGGATGCCGATGCGGAGCTTCTTGGCGTCGCCGGCCGGCGTGAGGGCGCGGTCGGACGGACCGAAGCAGGTCATGTCCCGCGCGTCGGCGGAAGCCAGCGCGTCAAGCAGGAGTGCGCAGTCTTCGACGCTGCGGGCCATCGGGCCGATCTGGTCGAGCGACGAAGCGAAGGCCACGAGACCGAAGCGGGAGATCAGGCCGTAGGTGGGCTTGAGGCCGACCACGCCGCAATGCGAGGCAGGCTGGCGGATCGAGCCGCCGGTGTCGGAACCCAGCGAGAGCGGCACCAGGCCGGCCGCGAGGGCCGCGGCGCTGCCGCCGGAAGAACCGCCCGGGATGCGGGCGAGGTCCCAAGGATTGAACGTCTTGCGGAGCGCCGAGTTCTCCGTGGAGGAGCCCATCGCGAACTCGTCCATGTTCAGACGACCATAGAGGATCGCACCTGCGGCGCGGAGACGCTCGGCGACATGCGAGTCGTAAGGCGAGACCAGCGGCGCGAGCATCTTGCTCGAGCAGGTGAGCGGCTGACCCTTGACGGCGATGTTGTCCTTGATCGCGACCGGGATGCCTTCGAGCGGACCCCTGCCCTGCCCGGCCTTGCGGAGGGCGTCGGAAGCGTCGGCCTGCGCGAGCACGTCGGCCTGGTCGAGGTGCGTGAAGGCGCCGACCTTGTCGTTCACCGCCTGGTAGCGGGCGATGAGCGCCTCGCAGAGGGCGCGGGACGTGAGCGTGCCGGCCGCGAGGCGGCGGCCGAGCTCGGCGGCGGAAAGCGTGTGGAGCGCGTCGGCCATGGCTTACGATTCGTCGTCCACGACGCGCGGGACGGAGATCTGCCCGTCGCGCGAGGCGGGGGCGATGCGGGTGACGGCTTCGGCGCCGAGGACGGGACCCGGCTCGTCGGAGCGGAGCGCGGCTTCGTCGACGACGCGGGCGTCGTCGATGGTCGCGGGCAGGTCGGCGTTCGCCAAGGCCTGGAAGTGACCCAGGATCTGGCTGAGCTGCGACGAGTAGAGCGCCTTCTCCTCGGCCGTGAGGCTGAGGCGGGCGAGCTTCGCGAGGTGGTCGATGTCGAAACCTTCGGCCATGGGAATCAGCGGCGGACGGTCCAGCCGGCGCCCTTCTCGAGCGTGGCGATGACGACGCCGAGGGCCTGGTTGGTCTCTTCGTCGGTGAGCGTGCGGGCCGCGTGGCGCCAGCGGATCTCGAAGGCGAGGCTGCGGTGGCCTTCGGGCAGGCCCGGGCCGGTGAAGACGTCGAAGCAGTTGACCGACTCCAGCGCGAACTCCTTGCCGGCGGCCTTGGACGCGCCCTGGCGGACGCGGCTTTCGACTTCGGCGGCGGCGACGCCGACCGGGACGATGACCGCGACGTCCTTGGTGACGGGCGGGAAGGAGGAGAACGCCTCGAAGCGCGGCACCTTGCGGGCTTCGGCGAAGGCCGAGCGCGGGAAGCAGACTTCGCCGGCGATGACGGAGCTCTTCAGTCCGAGGGAACGCGTCCAGCGGAGATCGAGCACGCCGCAGGCGCCTTCGGCGGCGCGGCCGCGGTCGACGAGGGCGGCGGCGTGATCGGCCTGCCAGAGACCGCCGGTGGCGGCGGCGAACGAAAGACGGACGGCGGCGACGCCGGCGAGGGCGGCGGCGTCCTGCAGGAGACGCTTCGCGCGGAGGGCGTCGAACGACTCACGGGGCTTCCACGAACGCGTCACCGGATCGGCGACGATCGCGAAGGCGACCGAAAGGAATTCGCGCACCGTGCCGTCGGCCTGCGGACGGAAGACCGTGCCGACTTCGAAGAGCCCGCGCGGATCGGCGTGGACCGAGAGGTTGAGCGCGAGGGCGCCGGCGAGGCCCGGGACGAGCGAAGCGCGGAGGTGCGTCTGCTCGGCGGTCAACGGGTTGTCCATCGCGACGAGGGCGGCCTTGTCGGCGCCGAGCGTGCGTTCGAGTTCCGCGGCGTCGCGGAGCGAGTAATGGCAGCACTCCGTGAAGCCGGCCCCGACGAGGCGGGCGGAGACTTCGCGGGTGAAGACGGACGTCAGCGCGTCTTCTTCGCCCGGGAGCGGGGCGATCGGACGTCCGGCGGGCACCTTGTCGGTGCCGTGGATGCGGATGAATTCCTCGACGAGGTCGATCGGGCGCGTCACGTCGGAACGGAACGAAGGCACCCGCACCGAGAAACCGGCGGCGGAAGCCTTGACCGTGAAACCGAGGCGGGCGAAGGCTGCGGAGACGTCAGCATCGGCGACCGGCGTGCCGAGCTTCGCGGCGACGTAGCCGGCGGGGAGCTCAATCGTGACGTCGGCGCGCGGAGGCTGGCCGACGGCGACGGCGGGACCGACGACCTGGGCGCCGGCGAGTTCGACGAGGAGGTCGGTGGCGAGGCGCGAGGCGAGCTCGACGCCGGCCGGATCGACGTCACGGGCGAAGCGATGGGAAGAATCGGTCGACACGCCGATGCGGCGGGCGACGCGGCGGATCTCGCCGGGACGGAACCAGGCGGACTCCAGCAGCACGTCGGTCGTGGCGGCGGTCACGCCGGAATCGGCGCCACCCATCACGCCGGCGACGACGAGCGGGCGCTGGGCGTCGGCGATGACGCAGACGCCGGGCTCGAGCTTCACCTTCTTGCCGTCGAGCAGGACGATCTCTTCGCCTTCGCGGGCCGGACGGGCTTCGATGCCTTCGGAAACCTTGTGCGCGTCGAACGCGTGGAGCGGCTGGCCGAGTTCGAGCAGCACCCAGTTCGTGATATCGACCACGTTGTTGATCGGACGGAGGCCGGCGGCCTCGAGGTCACGGCGGAGCCATTCCGGGCTCGGGCCGACCTTCACGTTCTTCAGCGTGCGGAGCGTGTAGTAAGGGCAGAACTCGGAAGACGAGCGGACGAACTTCACCGCGTCGGCGGCGGAAGGCGCGGCGGCGAGGCCGGCGGCCGTCTTCACCGTAAGCGGCTTGAGCGTGAGGCCCAGGGCGGCGGCGAGATCGCGGGCGACGCCGCGGAGGCCGAGGCAATCGCCGCGGTTAGGCGTGACCGAGATCTCGAGCACCGTGTCCGGCGCGCCGAAGAGGGAGTTGAGCGGCGTGCCGACGGCCGGCTGGCGCGGCGTCAGGATGAGGAGGCCGTCCTCGCCCTTGCCGAGGCCGAGTTCTTCGGAGGAGCACATCATCCCCGCCGAATCGACGTCGCGGAGCTTCGAGACCTTGATCTCGAAACCACCCGGCATCACCGTGCCCGGGAGAGCGACCGGCACGCGGTCTCCCGCCTTGAAGTTCTTGGCGCCGCAGACGATCTGGCGGAGCGAACCCTCGCCGGCGTCGACCTGGCAGACGCTGAGGCGGTCGGCCTTCGGGTGCTTCTCGAAGGACTTGATCTCGCCGACGACCACGAGGGGCAGCGGGGCGAGGCCGAAGGTGGTGACCGACTCCACCTCGAGGCCGAGCATCGGGAGGACTTCCGCGACGCGCTCCGGGGTGACGCCGGCGAGGTCGAGGTGACGGGAGAGGGCTTGGAAAGAGACTTTCATGGCTTAGGCGAACTGGCGCAGGAAGCGCGTGTCGTTGTTGTAGAAGTGGCGGATGTCGTCGATGCCGTGGACGAGCATCGCGATGCGTTCGAGGCCGAGGCCGAAGGCGAGACCGGACCATTCCTGCGGATCGAGGCCGCAGAGCTCGAGGACCTTCGGGTCGACGAGGCCGCAGCCCATGATCTCCAGCCAGCGGTCGCTGAGGCGGCCCAGGTTGGGCGAACGGAGGTCCATCTCGAAGGACGGCTCGGTGAACGGGAAGAACGACGGACGCAGGCGGATCTCGGCGTCGGCGCCGAACGTCTCCTTCACGAAGAAATCGAGCACGCCGCGGAGGTCGGCGAGCGTCACGTTGCGGTCGATCCAGAGACCCTCGACCTGGTGGAAGTTGGCGGAGTGGGTCGCGTCGACCGCGTCGCGGCGGAAGCAGCGGCCCGGGGCGACGATGCGGAACGGCGGCTTGCGCGAGAGCATCGTGCGGACCTGCACGCTGGACGTGTGCGTGCGGAGGAGGATCGCCTCGTCGGCCTTGCGGGGGGCGTCGGCGGAGCGGAACGCCTTCGGCATGTAGAGCGTGTCCTGCATGTCGCGGGCCGGGTGGTCGGCGGGCGTGTTGAGGGCGTCGAAGCAATGCCACTCCGTCTCGACCTCGGGGCCTTCGGCGACGACGAAGCCCAGCTTGCGGAAGGAAGCCAGGATGCGTTCGCGGGTGCGGGAGAGCGGGTGGAGCGAGCCGGCGGGAGCGTCGGGGCTCGGGAGGGTCGGGTCGACGGGCGCGCCGAGGGCGGCGGCGATCTCGGCGTCCTCGACCTTGGTCAGGAGCGCGGCGAGGAGCTCTTCGACGGACTTCTTCGCCTCGTTGATGAGCTTGCCCACGACGGGGCGTTCTTCCTTCGAGAGGGCGGCCATCCCCTTCATCACCTGGGTCAGGGAGCCGTTGGGGCCGACGACGCGCGCCTTGAAGGCCTCGAGCTCGGCGCGGGTGGCGACGGCGGAGGCTTCCTGGGTGGCGGCGGCGACGAGTTGGGCGAGCTGCTGCTGCATGGGTTGATTTGTGCGTTGGCGGAGAAAGTCGGCAAGCGAAAGCACCTGAAAACAAAGAAGCCCCGGAGGGCCGGGGCTTCGTGAAGGGACGTTAAGTCTTCTTAGGCGAGCGCGGCCTGGGCCTTCTTGACGATCGCTTCGAAAGCGGGGGCGTCATGGATGGCCAGTTCGCTGAGGTTCTTACGGTCCATCGTGATGTTGGCCTTCTTGAGGCCGGCGATCAGACGGCTGTAGGAAATGCCGAGGGGACGGCAGGCGGCGTTGAGACGCACGATCCACAGCTGACGGAACGTCGACTTGTTCTTGCGGCGGTCGCGATAAGCGAACTTCTGCGCGCGCTGAACGGCCTCGAGGGCGTAGACGTACAGACGGGACTTGTTTCCGAAGTAGCCCTTGGCGGCTTTGATCGCGCGCTTCTTTCGGGCCTTGGTGGCCGGGCCATTGGTTGCTCTAGGCATGTTGGTATTGGGTTTTGGTTTGGTTTAGTGGCCTCGGGGTCGCCTTAATGAACACCCGTTCGGCCAAAGGGGAATCGCCGGCTTAGGCGAAGGGCATCGAGGCCAGCATCTTCTTCTCGAAGCCGGAGTCGACGCGCTTGGACTTGTTGGCGCGACGGCGCTGCTTGCGGGACTTGGAGCTCAGCAAGTGACGGGTGTTGGGGGAGCGGCGCATCACTTTGCCGGTGCCGGTCACCTTGAAACGCTTGGAGATGGACTTGCGGGTCTTTTGCATGGCGGAAAGGGTCGGAACAAAGGGTGTCGGCAGGGACTTGTAAAGGGGAAAGGGCCGCCGCCCTGGAGAAGTCCGCACTTTACGGACCGGGGCTGATCGGGCCGGCCGTTTGACAATCCTGGCCAAGCCCGCTCCCCTGCCCTACACCCAACCCTCAAACCCATGCTTTCCCTCGGAAAAAAGCCCAAATTGACCTTCAAAGTGGACGCCTTCGTGGACGGAAAGGCCGTCAATGCCTCCTTTGCCTCCCTCTTGGACGGCCCGACCATCGTCTCGGTCTACATGCGCAATAACACCTCGGCCTGCGACAAACAGGCCGCCGAGATGGATAAAAACGAAAAAGTCATTGTCAGACAAGGGTTTAGGTTGATTGCCGTGTCCCGGGATACCTGCGCCTCCCATGCCAAGTATGCCGCCAAACACGGCTACAAGTTCACCTTGGTCTCGGACCCGGAGGACCTCTTCTCCCAGGCGATGGACGCCATCGTCGAAAAGTCCATGTACGGGAAGAAGTACCTCGGACCGCTCCGGGCCGCCTACCTGTTCGACGGCGACGGCAAGCTGATCGGCGTCGTCCCCAAGGTCGAAGCCGCCGAGCACGGCAAGCAGTTGCTGGCCGCGATCGCCGAGGCGAAGTAGGCGGACGGCGCGGCTTACGGCGGGGAGAATCGGTGCTTGAACCATCGGCGCTAAACGGGGAGTTTAGCGCCGAGACACCACCGCAGTACCTAATGCCTTCGCCCTATCGTCCTAACAGCCCCCGCCCGAACAACAACGGGGGACAGAACCGCGGCAACTTCCGCAAAGAAGACAAAGGGCCCAAGCGCAACGACCGCATCCGCGCGACCGAAGTGCGCGTCATCTCGCCCAAGGGTGAGATGATGGGCATCATGCCCACGCAGCAGGCGCTCGACCTCGCCCGCGAGTTCGGCGTCGACCTCATCGAGATCGCCGCGTCCGCCGTGCCGCCCGTCTGCAAGCTGCAGGAATACGGCAAGTACCTCTACGAAGAAGCCAAGAAGCACAAGCACCAGAAGTCCGCTTCCAAGGTGAAGGAGATCAAGCTCCGCCCGCGCATCGACGCCCATGACCTCTTCATCAAGGTCCGCCGCGCCGAGAACTTCCTCTTCCACGGCCACAAGGTGAAGCTCCTGCTCCAGTACCGCTACCGTGAGCTCGAGCACCCTGAGATCGGCATCGCCACCATCACCAAGGCCATCGAAGCGCTGATGCACATCAGCACGCGCGACAACGAGCCCAAGCGCTCCGGCCGCGCCATCGTCGTCGGCCTCACCCCCGTCCAGCAGAACAAGCGCAAGCTCGTGCACAACGAAGCCCCGGGCGAAGAGGACGGCGAAGACGACTCCGCGGTGGACAACGACGAAGGCGACGCCGAATAAGCCCGTGCGGCGCATCGCGGCGATCCTCCTGCTCCTGGCGACCGGCGCCCTGCTCCGCGCCGCCTCGACGGATTATCTCCTCGGCGAGTCCATGCGCCAGCTGGGCCTACGCGACGCCGCCCGCCAGCGCGCGGACGCCCGCTCGTCGGAACGCTACGCCACGCGCGGGGGCATGACCCTGTACGCCGAATACAGCCGCGACCACATCGTCGTCGACGGCATCAAGGTCATGCTCGACGACCCCGTCGGCTCCCAGCGAGGGCACCTCACCATCTCCAAACGCGACTACGACAAGGTCTTCGTGCCGATCTTCTGGGACGGCCCGCGCACGGCGCCGCGCCGCATCCTCCTCGACCCCGGCCACGGCGGCAAGGACACCGGCAAGGTCAACGGACCGCACAAGTACAACGAGAAGGCCGCCACGCTCGACACCGCCGCCCGCCTAAAGATCCTGCTCGAGAAGCAAGGCTACCAGGTCTTCTTCACGCGGACCAAGGACGTCTTCCTCGAGCTCGACGACCGCGCCGCGCTGGCGGCGAAGCTCGGCGCCGACCTCTTCATCAGCCTGCATTACAACGCCGGCCCCGCGGGCGACACCAGCGCCGACGGCGTCGAGACCTATTGCCTGACCCCGGCCGGCCAGCGCTCGACCAACGCCGGCAAGGCCAGGTCGACGACCGCCGCCGAACCCGGCAACCGCTTCGACACCGCCAACGTCCTCCTCGCCTGGAGCATCCAGCGACGGATGATCCGGACCACCGGGGCCGACGACCGCGGCGTCCGCCGCGCCCGGTTCGCGGTCCTGCGCACCCTCTCCTGCCCCGGCGTCCTGATCGAGGGAGGCTTCATGTCGAGCCGCCGCGAAGGGGCGCTCATCGCCGACGGGGCCTACCGCCAGAAGATCGCCGAGGCCATCGCCGCGGGCGTGAGCGACTACGCCGGCCGGGTCCGCCCGGCGGCCAAAGCGGGCCGCTAAGCCCCCTTTAGCCCCCCCCGGGGGGCCGAGAATCCGCTTGCCAACAGGTCGGGCGGACGGTTCGTTAGACCTTCCTTTCGGCCCGCCGGCATGTGTCAGCGGAATCTCCGAGGGGGAAAACCCAAAACCAACCAAACCCTGGAAACGTCCTCCGCGACGGCCAGGACAAACAGTCCGAAAACAACATGAGCCTAATGGAAAAACTGCTCGCCGAATCGAATTTCGGCGCGCTCAAGCAACACTCCGTGATCACCGCCACGGTCACCGAAATCCGCGAAGACAAGTTCGTCGTCGTGGACATCAGCGGCAAATCCGAAGGATTCATCCCCCAGTCCGAATTCCCGGACATGGCCGAGATCCAGGTCGGCATGCAGCTCGAGGTCTACCTCGAGAAGCTTGAGAACAAGGACGGCACCCCGACCGTCTCCTACGATCGCGCCCAGCAGATCCGCAAGTGGGAGAGCATCGAAGCCAATTGCCAGGAAGGCTCCATCGTCCAGGGCCGCGTCAAGTCCATCGTCAAGGGAGGCCTCATCGTCTCCGTCGGCGTCGACGCGTTCATGCCTTCCTCCCAGATCGACGTCAACCCGCCCAAGAACCTCGAACAGTTCGTGGGCCAGACCTTCGACTTCAAGATCATCAAGATCAACAAGGAGAAGAAGAACCTCGTCGTCTCCCGTCGCGAACTCATCGAAGAACAGCGCGGCGAAAGCCGTCGCAAGCTCCTCGAGGAGGTCAAGCCCGGCGTCGTCCGCCGCGGCGTCGTCAAGAACATCACCGACTACGGCGCGTTCGTGGACCTCGACGGTCTCGACGGCCTGCTGCACGTGACCGACATGTCCTGGGGCCGCATCGGCCACCCGAGCGAAGTCGTCAAGGTCGGCGAAGAAATCACCGTCATGGTCGTCGAAGTCGACCGCGAGCGCGAACGCGTCTCCCTCGGCCTCAAGCAGACCCAGCCCAATCCTTGGGAAGGCATCGAGAAGCGCTACCCCGTCGGCCAGAAGGTCCACGGCAAGGTCGTCAACCTCGTCGCCTACGGCGCGTTCATCGAGATCGAAGGCGGCGTCGAAGGCCTCGTCCACGTCTCCGAGCTCTCCTGGACCAAGCGCGTCCAGAAGCCGTCCGACATCCTCAAGGTCGGCCAGGAAGTCGACGCGGTCATCCTCAACTTCAACAAGGAAGAGCAGAAGATCTCGCTCGGCATCCGCCAGCTCGAGACCAATCCGTGGGAGAAGGTCCGCCACAACTACCCGGTGGGCGCCCGCGTCCGCGGCAAGGTCCGCAACCTCACCAACTACGGCGCGTTCGTCGAACTGGAAGACGGCATCGACGGCATGGTGCACGTGTCCGACATGAGCTGGACCCGCCGCATCAACAACCCGGCCGAAGTCATGAAGAAGGGCGACGACGTGGAAGCCATCGTGCTCGACGTCGACGTCGACCAGCAGCGCATCTCCCTGGGCGTCAAGCAGACCCAGACCGATCCGTGGTCCGAGATCGACCGCAAGTACCGCATCGGCGACCTCGTCAACGGCAAGGTCTCCAAGATCGCGAACTTCGGCGCCTTCATCGAGCTCTCCGACGAGATCGACGGCCTCGTGCACGTCTCCCAGCTCGCCGAACAGCGCGTCGAGAACGTCAAGGACGTCGTCAAGGTCGGCCAGGACGTCACCGCCCGCGTCATCAAGATCGACAAGGAAGACCGTCGCATCGGTCTCTCGATCAAGGCCGCGAACTACGACGCCGAGCGCCTGCAGGCCGAGATCACCAGCTACGACCGCATCAAGGGCCCGTCGACCGGCGGCGCCCCGGCCCCCTCGGCCGGCGGTTCGTCGTCCTCCTCGTCGTCGGGCAGCGGAGACTTCAACAGTCTCGGCGACCTCCTCGACAAGGCCGGCAACTAAGCCTCGTCCTCACGGACCCAGACAGACCCCGGGAGACCGGGGTCTTTTTTTTGCGCCTGCGTAAGTCCGACGGACTCAACGGGCAGGAGGCAAAGGGGCGGGGACAACCTCGGTCACCACTGCGCCCGGCGAGGCGGACACCGACTCCTTCCAGCCCTCGACGGCGTTGGCTCCATGGGTCACCTTGGACCCAGGCTGGGCCCAGACGGCCCGGCCAGCCGAGGCGCCGGTCCGGACAAACCGGTTGTCTCGGACGTCCGCCTCACCTCGGACGAGGACTCCCGCCACACCGCCTCCCTCGAAAGTATTGCCGACCAGGCTGGCGTAGGACCCGGGAAGCACGGCCACGAGAGGCGGCGCCCCTCCCGTCCGGGCGATGCGGTTGCCGGTGATGACCGCCGAGGAGGAGCCGGAGACGCCGATGCCGACCAGTCGGTTGCCGACGATGCGGTTACCCGCGAGGACGGGCCGGGCGCCCTCCTCCACCCCGATTCCGGCCATGCCGTTGTCAAGGCAGTCATTGTCCTCCACCACCGGCCGGGTGGACGGACCAGAACGGATGCCGATGCCGGCGCGGCGATTGCCGGCGCAGCGGTTGCCGACGACCCGCGGCGAGGAACCGTCGCTCACGCCGATGCCGGCGCGGACGTTGTCACGGCACTCGTTGCCTTTTATCAGCGGACTCGAGGCGTCGCAGCCGATGCCGGCGAACAGATTCTCATAACAGAGGTTTCCTTCGATCAGGGGGGTGGCCCCCCGCATGGAACCGATGCCCCCGCCCATGTTGCGGAAACAGACATTGCCGATGATCTTGGGCGAACCGCCTGTCACGGCGATGCCGGTGTAGCCGACATGGTGCACGATGTTGCCCCTCACGATGCAGTCCGCGGCGACCGCGACGCCGGCCAGGCCGGGGGCGCCGATCGGCTCATGGGACTGCTCCTGCCCGCGGGTCTCATAATCATGTCGCCAGACCTTTTCGTCATACTTGCCGACATCGGTCACCGTAAAGCCGTCCAGACAAGCGTCCTTCGCCATCTCCACCCCACCGCGGATCGTGGTCTTCTCCGCCCGCAGAAGCCCGAGCCGGCCACGGGCGTCGTCACCCTCGCTCCGGAGGGTCACGCCTGACCGAAGCCGCACCGGCCCCTGATACTCGCCCGCGGAGACGAGGACGACGTCGCCAGGCTTGGCCGCATCGACGGCGGCCTGGATGGAAGAGTTTTGTTGCGGAACCAGCGCCGTGGCGCCGAAGAGAAGAAAAGCCAACCCCATGCGGACATTCTGCCACGAGGTCGGACGGAGTGAAGGCAAATGCCTCGCTTTTTTGTGCCCAAGAGCCGTCGACCCATTATCGTTTGGCACATGGAGCCGTTCCGAGGATACCGCCGGCTGACGCGCAGCACGTCGCTCGCGCTGCTGACGACGCTGGGCATCCTCCTCGCCGAGTGGGCAGATCTGCTGCCTTACGACCTGATGCTGGCGGTGAACACCGGCTGCCGGGTCTACGTGCTCCTGCGGGTGATGCGCGCCGGCGTCTCGCCCGCCTACCTGCTCCTCTGGGGTCCGTTGGCCTGGTTCTTCCCGCTCGCGACCGCCCTGCTTTTCTTCCTCTTCGGCGGCCGCAAGCACGGCGACCTCGCCGCCGCGAAACGCGAGGTCAGCCGGGTGGCCTGGCGCCTGAGCGACGGGCCTGATTTCGGCGGGAACCGATGCGGGCTGCTCGGCGACCGCCACGGCCGCGACACCTTGGAGGCCCTGCGGGCGCAGATCCGCGGCGCCCGGCGCCGGATCAGCATCGCGACCTACATCCTGAGCGACGACGCCGTAGGCAGGGAGATCGTGCGCCTGCTGACGGAACGCGCGAAAGCCGGCGTCGAAGTGCGCCTGCTCGTGGACGCCATCGGCAGCTTCGGGGCGCCGCTGCGCCTATGCCGGCCTTTGCGGCGGGCGGGCGGCCAGGTCGCCCGCTTCAATCCCGTGCTGCCCACCGCCGGCAAAGGCTCGGCGAACTGGCGCAACCACCGTAAGATCGCGGTGTTCGACGGACGGGCCGCGATCATCGGCGGGCAGAACCTCGGGCTGCGCTACATGGGAGCCCAGCCGTCGAACCGGCGCTTCCGCGACTGCTCCTGGCTCCTCGAAGGGCCGACGGCCGCGGCGCTCGAATGCGTGTTCATCGCCGACTGGTGCCAGGCCACCGACGAGCCGCCCACGAAATTCGCCGCCTTGCTCCGCGAACGCTCGCCCGCGGTCGGCGACGCGCGCGTCGAAGTGGTCGCCTCCGGACCCGACTGCGAGCAGGATCCGCTGTGGGAAGCCTACGTGAGGCTCTTCTCGGAGTGCCGGCAGTCGATCACCGTGGTCACGCCCTACTTCATCCCGGACCAGACGTTGTTCACCTTGCTGGCGACCGCGGCGCGCGCCGGCCGACACGTGCGGATAATGGTTCCGCGCCGGTCCGACCACCGTCTCCTCGACTTCGCGCGCCGCTGGTATCTCCGCAACCTGCGCGAGGCCGGCGCCGAGATCCTGTTCTTCAAGCCTGACGTCCTGCACGCCAAGCTCGTGGTCGTGGACGACGAGCATCTCGTCATCGGCTCGGCGAACCTCGACATGCGTTCGCTCTTCCTCAACTACGAGATCGGCGCGGTCGTGCGAGACCCCGCCGCGATCGCCGAGGTGAACGCCCTGATCGGCGGCTGGGCGGAGGAATCGACACGCTACACCGAGGACCTCTACCGCCGGACCCGGACATGGCTGGGGCGGACGGTCGAGGCCGTCTCGCACGTCCTCGCCCCATTGCTCTGATCAGCCCAGGAAGGCGTGGAGGCGGACCGCGAGACCGGTGTCGGGCAGCAGGAAACCGTCATGCCCGGCGTCCGTGACCACCTCGTGGTAGGCGGCGTTGACGCCCACCGCGGTGGCGGCGGCCAGGAGCATGCGCAGCTCGCTGGTGGGATAGAGCCAGTCGCTTGAGAAACCGATGGCGAGCACCTCCGGGCTGTCCGGAGCGAAGAGCTTGCCGGCGGCGGCGCGGGCGGTCAGGTCGAAACGGTCGACGGCGCGCGTGATGCGCAGCCAGCTGTTGGCGTCGAAGCGGCGGACGAAGGAAGCGCCCTGGTATTCGAGGTAGCTTTCCACCTGCCAATGGACGGGATCGCTGGCGGCGGCGCCGGGCACCTTCGCGCGGCCGAACTTCTGCTCGAAGGAGGCGGGTGAAAGGTAGCTGATATGCGCGAGCATGCGACCGACGGCCAAGCCCGAGTCGGGGCCTTCGCCGGGCGCGTAATGTCCGCCGCGGAAATGCGGATCACGTTCGACGCAGGCGCGCGAGACGGCGTTGAGGGCGATCGCCATCGGCGACTGGCTCAGGCCGGCGGCGAGCACGGCGATGCGGCCCACTTCGGAAGGATAGTCGGCGCACCAGAGAAGGGCCTGCATGCCGCCCATCGAGCCGCCCACGACCGCGTGGAGGCGAGGGATGCCGAGGTGACGGACCACGAGACGCTGGGCGCGGACGATGTCCCCCAGGGTGATCTCCGGGAAGAAGCCGCCGTAGGGACGGCCCGTGCGCGGGTCGGTCGAGAGCGGGCCGGTCGAACCGCGGCAGCCGCCGAGGCAGTTCACGCCGATGACGAAGAAGCGGTCGGTGTCGATGGCCTTGCCGGGGCCGACGAAGCAATCCCACCAGCCCGGCTTGCGGTCTTCCGGGGAGTAACGGCCGGCGACATGGTGGTCGCCGCTGAGGGCGTGGGGGACGAGGATCGCGTTCGACTTGTCGGGCAGCAGCGTTCCGTAGGTCTCGTAGCGCAGGGTGAGGCCGGGCAGCTCGCCGCCGAGCTCCAACGGGAACGGCTCAGCGGACACGAAATCCTGCCAGGCGACCGGGCAGAGCTCGCGAGGTTGGGTCGGTTGGGCCGGACAGTCGGACATGGACTCATCCAGCCAAGCCAGACCCGGGCGGGAGGCAAGTGGCCATTCGTTGTTGCCTCGTCATAAACGAACCCAAACCTTGGCCTCCATGTCCCCCGGCCACCGCCACGAAGAAGATTGCTGCGGAGCAGGCTCCGGCGACCGCGTCGAGACGGCCCTCCTCCGGATGAAGGAAAAAGCCCTGCGGATCACCTCGCCCCGGCTCACGATGCTGCGGATCCTGGCCGCGGCCAGGCACCCGCTCAGCGCGGAGCAGATCCACGAGGCCGCGGGCGACGACAAACTAGACCTCGTCACGGTCTACCGCAGCCTCGTCGCCATGGACGACGCGGGCATCGTCCAGCGGCACCCGCTCGAGCGGGGCCGCAGCCTCTACGCCCTGGTCACCCCGGGACACCATCACCATCACGTCATCTGCCGCCGTTGCGGACAGATCGAACGCCTCCCCGGCTGCGACTCGTCGCGCCTCGAGGCCGCCGCCAAGGCCAAGGGCTTCGGCGAGCTGACGCACGTGATGGAAGTCTACGGCATCTGCCCCGCCTGCGCCGCCTCTTCCCATGCCTGATTTCCCCCGCACCGCCTTCCTCCTCGGAGCCGGCCTCGGCACGCGCCTGCGTCCGCTCACCGCAGACTGCCCGAAGCCCCTGCTCCCGATCGGCGGCCGCCCGATGGTCCTCCAGGCGATGGAGAAGCTCCGCGCCGCCGGCACGCGCCGTTTCCTCATCAACACCCACCACTGCCCCGAAGCGTGGACGCTGGCCTTCCCGGACGGACGCTTCGGCGACGCCGAAGTGAAGCTCGTGCATGAGCCCGTGCTGCTCGAGACCGGAGGCGGCCTGGCGAACATCGCCGGCCTGCTCGGTCCCGACGACCAGGACCTCGTGGTCTGGAACGGCGACATCCTGTCCTCCTGCGACATCGTCGCGGCCGTGGCCCATCATCGCGCCAACGGCGGCGAAGCCACGCTGGTCGTCCGCGAACAAGGCCCGAACCGCAACGTCCGCGTCACCGACGAAGGCGACGTGACCGACCTGCGCGACCGCCTCGGCAAGACCGACCCTGCCTACCAGTACACCGGCATCTGCGTCGTCACGAAGGCCTTCGCCCAAGGCGTGCCCGCGACGATCGAATCGCTCGTCGAACATTTCCTCCGCCGCACGCAGGCGCGGCCCGGCAGCATCCAGGGCTTCCTGGATTCGTCGGAGACCTGGCATGACCTCGGCACCCTCGAGGAGTATCAGGCCGTGAAGGCCGAGCAGGAGAAGCCCGTGCGCGGGGCGATCGCGCCGGACGACGCGGCCATGGCCCACGGCTACGAGCTCGCCGCCGGCGGCGAAGTGCTCAAGGGCGGCTCCGGCCGCAGGTTCCACCGCCTCCGCAAGCCTTCCGGCGAGACCGCCGTGCTCTGCGTCTACGACGACTCGCGTCCCGAGAACCAGCTGTACGGCGACATCGCCCGCGTGCTGCGGGACCAGGTCGGCGCGCAGGTCCCGCTGGTGCTCGCGGAGGAAAAGGACGCAGGCGTGCTCGTGCTCGAGGACCTCGGCGACACCGACCTCTGGTCCCTCGCGCAGGCGCCCGAGTTCCCGTGGGCGCCGTTCGCGTCCGCGCTCGAACAGGTCGCCGCCATCCACCGGAACGGCGTCGACGCCTTCGCCGCCGCCGGCACGAAGCTGATGGAAGCCTTCGGGCCGAACCTCTACCAGTGGGAGCGCCAGTACTTCCAGGACAACGTGCTCGGCGGCCGCAAGCCGGACCGCGCCGTGACGGACGAGATGGCCTCGCTCGCCAAGGAGCTCATGGCCCAGCCCGTCGTGACGATCCACCGCGATTTCCAGTCCCAGAACATCATGGTGCGCGACGGCTCCGCATGGCTCGTCGACCTCCAGGGCCTGCGCCATGGCTGCATGTTCTACGACCACGCCTCGCTCGCCTTCGACCCTTACCTCAAGCGGACTGACATGGACCTCTGGCGCATCGAGATCGAAGACCATGCGCGCGAAGTCTCCGGCTGGAAGGGTTCCAGCGACGAGTTCTCGCACCTCTTCCACGTCGCCGCGACGCAGCGCCTCCTGCAGGCCTGCGGCGCCTACGGTTTCCTCGGCCGCAAGAAAGGCCGCCCGGAATACCTCGCGCACCTGCCGCAAGGCCTGCGCAACCTGACGGTCGCCGCCTCCCTCTGCGGGAAGCGACGCCTCGCCAGGCTGGCGGAGGAACTCGCGGGCGAGCCCGCGAAGGTCAGCCGTTGACCTTGTCGTCGAGGAAGCGGACGACCTCGTCCTCGGTCATGCGCACCTGCTCCAGCGTGTCGCGGTCGCGGACCGTGACGCCGGCGCCCTTCTCGATCGTGTCGAAGTCGATGGTGATGCCGTAAGGCGTGCCGATCTCGTCCTGGCGACGGTAGCGGCGGCCGATGGCGCCCGCGGCGTCGTAGAAGACGTTGTGGCGCTTCTTCAGGCGGCGGTAGAGGGCCTCGGCGCGTTCGACGAGCTCGGGCTTGTTCTTCACCAGCGGGAAGATCGCGGCCTTGAACGGGGCGACGCGGGCCGGCAGGCGGAGCACGACGCGCTTCTCGCCCTCGACCTCGTCCTCATGGTAGGCGGTGGTCAGGAGCGCGAGGAAGACGCGGTCGACGCCGACGGAAGGCTCGATGACGTGCGGGATGTAGCGGGCCTTGGCGGCTTCGTCGAACCAGTCGAGCTTCTGGCCGGACACCTCGCTGTGCTGGGTCAGGTCGAAGTCGCCGCGGGCGGCGACGCCCTGGAGCTCCTGGACGCCGAAGGGGAACTCGAACATGATGTCCGTGGTGCCCTTCGAATAGTGGGCCAGCTTCTCGGTCGGGTGCGGGTAGAGGGAGAGCTTGGCGCGCGGGATGCCGATGGACTCGAACCAGGCCAGGCAGCCTTCGATCCAATCCTTATGGGCGGTGGCCCAGTCGGAGGCCGGCGAGATGAAGTATTCGATCTCCATCTGCTCGAACTCGCGGGAGCGGAAGATGAAGTTGCGCGGGTTGATCTCGTTGCGGAACGCCTTGCCGATCTGGGCGATGCCGAAGGGCAGCTTCACGCGGCCCGTGTCGACGACGTTCTTGAAGTTGATGAAGATGCCCTGCGCGGTCTCCGGGCGGAGGTAGGCGGTGGCCGACGCGTCCTGCATGGCGCCGACGTACGTCTGGAACATCATGTTGAACGAGCGGGGCGGCGTGAGCGAACCCGGCTTGCCGGTGGCCGGCGAAGGCACGAGGGCGTGCTCCTCGGGCTTGGCCTCGGTGTAGTCCTTGAGCACGACCGGCTCGAGCGCGCCCTGCTTGGCGAGCTTGCGCTTCAGCTCGTTGGCCATCTCCTCGGCCTTGGCCTGCATGCCGTCGTCCTCGAGGACGGAGACGTAGCCGATGACCTCGCCGGCGACGCGGACCGGGGCGAAGAAGAGCTGGTCGGCGCGGTAGCGCATCTTCGACTCCTTGCAGTCGACGAGCGGGTCGGTGAAGTTGTCGATGTGACCCGAAGCCTTCCAGGTGGTCGGGTGGTGGATGATCGAGGAGTCGAGGCCGACGATGTCGTCGCGGCGGTGCACGAAATCCTGCCACCAGGCCTGCTTGATGTTGTTCTTCAGCTCGACGCCGAGGGGACCGTAGTCGAAGAAGCCGTTGAAGCCGCCGTAGATGTCGGAGGAGGGGAAGACGAACCCGCGGCGTTTGCACAGGTTGATGATGGATTCCATCTTGTCGGTCGGGTCGGCCATGGCGGGTAAAAGCCCCTCACCTATCCCCGCTCCCGGGGTCCGCCGCAAGCCTGTTCCCTCAGCGGGGCCGGGGCTCGGTCGTCAGTCCGTCGGCCTTCTTCTTCCAGGTCCGGGCGCCCTCGGAGACAGCGCGGAAGACCCCGGAGAGATCGCCGGCCGCCGCGGTCATGCTCGCCTGCGAGCCCTCGAGGGCGGCGCCGAAGGAAGCGAGGGCCGCGGCCGCGTCGGCGAGGCGCACCTGCAGGAGCGCGAGCGTCTCGTCGTCGAGCCCGCGTTCCGCCTTGTCGACGGCGACGCGGAGCCGGCGGGAGGCGGCGGCGAAACGGAGCGCGCTTTCACCGAGCACCTCGGCCGCGGTGGCTTCGCGGACGGCGGCGGTACGCGCCACGAGGTCGGCGGAGAAACGGGCGGCGTGGGCCGGGTCGATCGTCACGAGCCAGCGGTCGAGGTCGCGGTCGAGTTCGCCGGCCAGGCCGACGAGATCGACTTCGGCCAGGCGCTCGAGCTGGTCGACGAACCCTTCGAGCCGGCGACCGAAGGCCTCGTCGAGGGGCGGGACCTCGTCCCGACGCAGGGGCGCGGCGGGAGCCGGCGCGCCATCCGCCCAGAGCAATTCGACCTGCAGCAGACCGGAGGCCGGATTGACGGTGATGAGGCGCGCCCGGAGCCCGCGGGCGACCTCCTCGCCGAGCCGGTCGCCGCGGAGACGTTCGGCGAAGCCACGGTCCTCGAGCGCCGCGGGATCGACGCTGAGGCTGACGAGCGGGCGGAGCCGTCCGTCCTGGTCGAGGTCCAGGCCGACGGAGACGACCTGGCCGACGGAGACGCCCTGCACGCGGACGGGCGTGCCGGTCGCGATGCCCTCGACGGAGAACGGCGGGCGGAAGACCAGGGTGACGAGCGGGGCGGACCAAGCCCGCCACCAGGCGAAGGCGGACCACAGCAGTCCCGCGACCAGCACGGCCAGCATCAAGCCGCCGAGCGCGCGTCGGCTCATCCGGCGGTCTGCGGATAGCTCCCGAGCCATTTCACCACTTCACATCGCTTCTTCAGTTCGCCGACCGCGGCCTGGACCGCCGGCGTCTCCCAATGGCCCGGGAAGTCGATGAAGAAGAGGTATTCCCAGGCGCGGCGATGGCTCGGCCGGGATTCGATCCGGATCAGGTTGATGCCGCGGTCCGAGAAGGCCGCGAGCGCTCCCTGCAGGGCGCCGGGTTCGTGCTTGAGCGTCAGGACGACGCTGGTGACCTCGTCAGGCGCGCCGACCGCGTTGGCGGACTTGGCGATGACGAAGAAACGCGTGGCGTTGTCGCGGCGGTCCTGGATGCCTCGGGCGAGGATGGGCACGCCGCGCGACTCGGCGGCGATGGCGGAAGCGACGGCCGCCTGGCCTTGGGGTGAGCGCGCGACGAGTTCGACGGCGGCCGCGGTGCTGTCGGTCTCGACGAGCACGGCGGCGGGCAGATGGCGGGAAAGCCAGCCGCGGCACTGCGCGAGGGCGATGTCCTTCGAAAGCACCTTGGTCACCTGATCGAGCGGGCCCTGGCCGACGAGGCACTGCTCGACGGAGAGCGTCACCTGGGCGACGACCTTGAGTTCGGATTCCGCGAGCAGGTCGAGCGAATGGCTCACGACGCCCTCGGTGGAGTTCTCGACCGGGACGACGCCGTAGGAAGCCTCACCGGATTCGACCGCGGCGAAGACGTCGCCGATGGCGCGGAGCGGCAGCGAGGGCACGCTGGTGCCGAAGGCGCGGATCTGCGCCTGCTGGGTGAACGATCCTTCGGGTCCGAGGTAGGCGACCGGCTTGGCCATCTGGGCGCCGATGGAAAGGGAGATGATCTCGCGGTAGACGGCGCGGAGGCCGGAAGCCGGGATCGACGGAGCAGCCGCGGCGATGGAACGGAGGAGCTGCTCCTCCCGCTGCGGGGCGTACACGGGGGCGCCGGACTTCAGCTTGGCCTCGCCGATGGCGCGGGCGACCTGGAGGCGTTCGCCGAGCAACCGGAGGATCTCACGGTCGATGCGGTCCACCTCGCGGCGATGGTCTTCCAGGCTCATGCGCTGGGGGCTTCCGGCTCAGGGGGAGCCTCGGTCGCGACGGCGGCGGAGGACTGGTCTTCGAGCGGCAGGCCGACCTCGGCGTCGCCGACCTCGACGGGCGTCGTGGCGCGGGTGATCCACTCGGAGATCTGCGCGGGCGAGAGCACGTCGGAAGCGGGGAGTTCGCCCAGGGAACGCAGACCGGTGAAATCAAGGAACTTATCGGTGGTGCCGTATTGCAGCGGACGACCCGGCAGGTCGGCGCGGCCCGTGACGGCGACGAGTTCGAGTTCGAGGAGACGGGTCAGCGCGCTGTCGACGGAGACGCCGCGGATGGCTTCCATCTCGGAACGCGTCACCGGCTGGCGATAGGCGACGATGGAGAGCGTCTCGAGCGAAGCCGGGCTGAGGCGCTGGGGGCGGGGCTCGCCGCGGAGGAGGCGGACCCAATCGGCGTAGGCGGGGGAGATGACGAGGCGGAAACCTTCCGGCCCCTGGAGGATGCGGCAGGCGTCGTTGGCGTCGCGCATCTCGGCCTCGAGGGCGTCGACGGCTTCGCGGATCTGGGTCGCCGTGAGCAAGGTCGGGACCTGGTCGATGATGTCCTGGATGACCTCCTGGACGGGCGGTCCCGCAGGGAGGACGGTCGCTTCGCCGGCGGCTTCCAGCAGGTCGGGCTGCTTCTCGGCGGCGGCTTGGGCATGGTAACGCTGGACGACCTTCTGGATGTCCTTGATGGACACCGACTCGGAGGTCGAGAACAGGAGCGCCTTGATGATTTTCTTGAGATTGAATTCCACGGGACGGAGGGAGTCTTAAATCGGATTGTAAGGAAGCGTTAGGGCGGTTCAGTGTCCGGCTCCCTGCCCTCTTATCTAGGGGGCGCCCATCCCCTGACAACCGCAGACTTTTCACACCCATCATGACCGACGCCAACCACTGCCGCCAACACTCCGCCATCGTCGTGGACGGACCCGACCGAGCCCCCAGCCGAGCGATGCTGCGTGCCGTCGGCTTCGATGACGCCGACTTCCAGAAACCAGTCGTCGGCATCGCCTCGACCTGGTCGATGGTGACCCCGTGCAACATGCACATCGACCGCCTGGCCGCCGAAGCCGCCAAGGGCGCGGACGCCGCCGGCGGGAAAGCGGTCATTTTCGGCACGATCACCGTCTCCGACGGCATCTCGATGGGCACCCCGGGCATGCGCTACTCGCTCGTCTCCCGTGAGATCATCGCCGACTCGATCGAGGCCGTCACCGGCGCCGAAGGCTTCGACGGCCTGGTGACCATCGGCGGCTGCGACAAGAACATGCCCGGCTGCGTGATGGCCATGGCCCGCCTCAACCGCCCGTCCGTCTTCGTCTACGGCGGGACCATCGTCCCCGGCCTGCATAAGGGCAAGGCCGCCGACATCGTCACCGTCTTCGAAGCCGTCGGCCAGCACGCCGCCAAGCAGATCGACGACGCCGAGCTCAAGGAGATCGAGAAGTGCTCGATCCCCGGCGAAGGCTCCTGCGGCGGCATGTACACCGCCAACACCATGGCTTCGGCCATCGAGGCGATGGGCCTCAGCCTGCCGGACAGCTCCGCGCAGCTCGCCAACTCCAAGGACAAGCTGAAGGACTGCGAACGCGCCAGCCAGGCCGTGCTCGAACTCCTCAAGAAGAACATCCGTCCGTCGGACATCATCTCCAAGAAGTCCATCGAGAACGCGATCGTCACCGTGATCGCCCTCGGCGGCTCGACCAACGCCGTGCTGCACCTCATCGCGATCGGCCACTCGGCCGGCATCAAGATCACCCTCGAGGACTTCGAGCGCGTCGGCCGCAAGGTCCCGGTGCTCGCCGACCTCAAGCCGAGCGGCAAGTACAACATGGCCCACTTCGCGCGCATCGGCGGGCTCCAGCCGTTGCTCAAGATGCTGCTCGACGCCGGCCTGCTCCATGGCGACTGCCTGACGGTCACCGGCAAGACCGTCGCCGAGAACCTCGCGAACGTCGGCGCCTACTCGGCCGACCAGGACGTGGTGCGTCCGATGAGCAATCCGATCAAGGCCGACAGCCACCTCCGCGTCCTCCGCGGCAACCTCGCCCCGGACGGCGCGCTCGCCAAGATCACCGGCAAGGAAGGCAGTTCCTTCACCGGACACGCCATCGTCTATGAATCCGAGGAGGCCTCCCTCCGCGGCATCCTCGACGGCGAGGTCAAGGACGGGCACGTCATCGTCATCCGCAACGAAGGGCCGAAGGGCGGCCCCGGCATGCGCGAGATGCTCGGACCCACGAGCGCCGTCATGGGCAAGGGCATGGGCAAGACCGTGGCGCTCATCACCGACGGACGCTTCTCCGGCGGCAGCCACGGCTTCGTCGTCGGCCACGTCTCGCCTGAGGCCGCCTCCGGCGGCCCGCTCGCCATCGTCAAGAACGGCGACCGCATCCACATCGACGCGGTGAAGAACGAGCTCAACCTCGACCTCCCGTCCGAAGAGATCGCCCGACGCCTGAAGGAATGGAAGCCCTCGCCCTGCAAGGAGAAGCGCGGCGTGCTCGCCAAATACGCCAAGCAGGTGAAGTCGGCTTCCGAAGGCGCCATCACCGACGGCGACTGAGGCCTCTCCTGAGCGGAAATGAAAGGGCGGACGCCTCGGCGTTCCGCCCTTTTTGTTGCAAGCTTGCCGTCGGCGGGAGAGTGTCGGCGTATCGTGGCTTCCTCCTTCGACCTCTACCGTCATCAGCTCCTGAACTTCCCTGAACTCGGCGTCTCGCTCGACTTCAGCCGCGCGCCCGCCCCCGCGGGGTTCGCCGAGAAGATGGCTCCGGCCGTCGCCAAGGCGTTCGCCGACATGGCCGCGCTGGAGAAAGGCGCCATCGCCAATCCGGACGAGAAGCGCATGGTCGGCCACTACTGGCTGCGCGCCCCGGAACTCGCGCCGGACGCCAAGATCGCCGCCGACGTGAAAGCGGCCGTGGACGCCATCGCCGGCTTCGCCGCGCAGGTGCACGGCGGCCAGGTCAGAGGCGCCGCCGGCAAGTTCACCGACCTCCTCTGCATCGGCATCGGCGGCTCCGCCCTCGGCCCGCAGTTCGTGGCCGACGCCCTGGGCACCAAGGCCGACAAGCTCCGGGTCCACTTCATCGACAACACCGACCCCGACGGCATCGACCGCGTCTTCGACGCGCTCGGCGGCCGGCTCGGCACCACCCTCGTGGTCGTCACCTCCAAGTCCGGCAGCACGCCGGAGCCCCGCAACGGCCAGATCGAAGCCGCGCTCCGTTGGAAGCAGGCAGGCCTGTCCTTCGCCGCCCACGCCGTCGCGGTGACGGGCGAAGGCAGCCAGCTCGACCAGGTCGCCGTCGCCGAGAAGTGGCTCGCCCGCTTCCCGATGTGGGACTGGGTCGGCGGACGCACCAGCGAGATCGGCCCGGTCGGCCTCCTCCCGGCCGCCCTGCAAGGCCTTGATATCCGCGGCCTGCTCGCCGGCGCCCGCGAGATGGACGTGCTCACGCGCGTCCCGGACGCCGCCCGCAACCCCGCCGCCGCGATGGCGCTGGCGTGGCATCATCTCACCGAAGGCCGCGGCACGAAGGCCATGGTGGTGCTCCCCTATAAGGACCGCCTCCTGCTCTTCTCCCGCTACCTCCAGCAGCTCGTCATGGAATCCCTCGGCAAGGAACACGATCTGCAGGGTCGTCAGGTCTTCCAAGGCCTGACCGTCTATGGCAACAAAGGCTCGACCGACCAGCACGCCTACGTGCAGCAGCTCCGCGACGGTGTGAATAACTTTTTCGCCGTCTTCATCGAGGTACTCAAGGACCGCGAAGGCCCCTCCCCGGAAGTCGAGCCCGGCGTGACTTCGGGAGACTACCTGCAGGCCTTCCTGCTGGGCACCCGCGACGCCCTTTCGGGCAGCGGTCGGGCCAACCTCACGATCACCCTGCGACAGGTGGACGCCCATTCCATCGGCATGCTCATCGCCCTTTTCGAACGCGCCGTAGGCCTGTACGCCAACCTCCTCGGCATCAACGCCTACCACCAACCCGGCGTGGAAGCGGGCAAGAAGGCCGCCTCCGAGACCCTGAAGATCCGCGCCTCCGCCTTGGCCGCCTTGGCCAAAGCGAAGGGCCAATGGCTCTCGGCACGTCAGGTTTGCGAGGAAATTGCGCTTGAGGGACGGGAGGAATTGGTGTTCAAAGTCCTTCTGCACGTTTCCGCCAACCCCGGGGCGATTTCCCGACAGGATTCTCCTGATCCCGGGCTCACTCTCTTCCGCCATTCCTAACCCCTTACCTACCCCTACCTCATGAAACCGAAGCTCAATACCTTCCTGCGCATCCTGACCGTCGTGCTGGCGCTCGCCGCCGTCGCCTTCGCGGTCCTGCTCAAAGGCAAGATGGACCTCGCGATCAAGAACACCGAGAACCTGGTCACCGATCCGGAAGTGAAGGCCGGCAAGGAATACGACGCCCGCATGACCTCGCTCGCCGCCGTGAGGGGCCTGCTCGACGCCAAGCGCAAGGAAATCGAAGAGGCCAACCTCGCCAAGAAGGACATGAGCGCGGACATCGCCGACAAGAAGACGAAGATCGAAGGCCTGACCGCCGCGAACACCACGCTTGAAGGCGAACGCACCGAACTCACCCGCAAGCGCGACGAACTCGCCGCCCAGCTCACCGACGCCAACAGCAAGAAGGACGGCGCCCTGGCCGAACTCACCACCGTCAAGGAAGACCTCGTCCGCGCCACCGAGAAGGCCGCGGCCATGTTCACCAAGGAACAACTCGCCGAAATCGAAGCCAAGGCCACCAAGGCGGAAGAAGATTTCGCCGCGATCCGTGGAAAATACGCCGCCCTGCACGCCTGGGCCTCCCGCGCCGCTGAAACCCCCACCCCCGGCGGTTTCCTGCGCGACCCCTTCGGCACGCCCGCCAAGGAAGGCGATGCTCCCGCCACCGCCGTCGCCGTGGCCGTCGAAGCCGCCACCGACGCCGTCCTGACCAACATCCTCGCGCTCGACGCCAAGTCCGGCATCGTCGCCTTCTCGGTCGGCGAAGCCAACGGCATCAAGGAAAAGGCCGTCTTCGACGTGAAGCTCGACGGCAAGAAGATCGGCAAGGTGCAGATCTCCTCCGTGAAAGGCTCCCTTTCCTACGGCCAGCTCCAGCCCGACAAGGACCTCGATCTCGGCGCCATCGCCAAGGCCGCGTCCGTCTCGCTCGTCCCCTCCACCAAGCTCGCCAGCAAGTAAGATGTCCGCCCGCCTCGCCATCGCGCTCGTCGGCCTCGCCTGCCTCGGCGGCTTGGTCGGCTGCGAGACCGTCGAGAAGCCGGCCGACTCCATGCTGCCTCAGGCGCAACCCGCCAACTGGCAGGGCGGACTCCCGGGCGTGACGACGCCGGGTTCCGGCTACCGCCGCTGATGACCGCCCGCGACGCAGGCGCCGACGGCCGACCGGCCGGTCGGCTCTGGGTCGTGGCCACGCCGCTCGGCAACCTCGGCGACATCACCGCGCGCGCGCGGGAGGCCGTCGCGGAGTGCGACCTCGTGGCCTGCGAAGACACGCGGGTGACCGGCGGACTGCTCCGGCATCTCGAGGTTTCCAAACCGATGCTCGCCTATCACGAGCATAATGAAAAAGACGCCGCGGTCCTGATCGCCGACAAGGTGGCCGGCGGCGCCCGCATCGCCCTGATCACCGACGCCGGCACCCCGGGCATCAGCGACCCCGGCTTCCGGGTGACCCGCGAGTGCCGCCGCCGCGGGCTCACCGTGACGCCCCTGCCCGGCCCCTGCGCCATCGTCGCCCTGCTCTCCGCCTCCGGCCTGCCGACCAACGCCTTCCGTTTCGTGGGCTTCCTGGCGCCGAAATCGGCCGCTCGCCGCCGCTTCCTGGAAGGACTGAAAGCCGCCGACGAGACCGTCGTGCTGCACGAATCCTGCCATCGCATCGGCGACTTCCTGGACGAGATGCTCGAGATCCTCGGCCCGACCCGGGTCGTCTGCGTCGGCCGCGAGCTCACGAAGCTGCACGAGACCATCCGCACGGCGCCCTTGGCCGAACTGGTGCCGGCCTTGAAGAGCGGCTCGCTGAAAGGCGAGTTCACGGTGGCGATCGCGCCGGCCGACTTCGTGCTCTGACCCTTATCGTGGGTTGACCAGACGGGCCGTCCGACCGCATCCTGTCGGCCAATGGCGGGTTTCGACGACAGTCTGGTCCGCGAGTATTTCGAGATGAACGGTTTCTTCGTGCGTCAGTCGCGCAAGTACGCCGTCCAATCCCGCCGGAAACGCGCCGACGAAGAAGGCGACCTGCTGGTCATCAATCCCTCGCCCCGACGCGGCGGCGAGACGCCTTTCCAGCTTTTCAGCTCCGACCTGCCGGGCCTGTCCGCCGCGGTCGTCGCGGTGAAGGCCTGGCATACGACCAAGGCCATCACGCCGACGATGATCAAGAAGGGCGACCTCCTGGAATTCGTGCGCAAGGAAGCCGTCGAGGCCGCCAAGGAGGCGTTCGCCGACCTCACCCCAACCGAAGGCCAGCCGCTCGCCAAGGTCCTGGTGCTGCCGGGCATCCCCGCGACGGAGCCGCAGCGCTCCGAGAGCATCACGCTCCTGCGCGAAAGCGGCGTGGACCATGTCCTTACCTTCCGGACCATCCTCGAGAACCTCGTCCAGGCGGTCGAATCCAACCAGAGCTACGCGAAATCCGATACGTTGCAGTTGCTCCGCCTGCTCCGCGTCTACGATATGGTGAAGCCCGCCCAGCTCGAACTGTTCGGCTCCGCCCTCCCTCCGAAGTGATCCATCCCTCCGCCCAGGTCCACCCTAACGCGCGACTCGCCGCCGACGTCGAGGTGGGGCCCTGCGCGATCGTCGAGGCCGGCGCCACGCTCGGAGCCGGCTGCCGCGTCGCGTCGCATGCGATCGTCAAGGCCGGCGCCGAACTCGGCGCGGGCGTGCGCGTCGATCATTTCGCGGTCGTCGGCGGCGATCCGCAGGACCTTTCCTTCGATCCCGCCCTCGTCTCGGGCGTCTTCATCGGCGACCGCACCGTCATCCGCGAACATGTCACGGTCCACCGCGCCACCAAGGCGGGTGAACGGACCGTGATCGGCAAGGACGGCCTGCTCATGGCCGGCAGCCACGTCGCGCATGACTGCGTGCTCGGCGACCACGTCATCCTCGCGAACGGCTGCATGCTCGGCGGCCATGTGCACGTCGGTGACCGGGCCTTCGTCAGCGGCGGCGTCGCCGTGCACCAATTCTGCCGCATCGGCGGCGGAGCGCTGGTGTCGGGTAACGCCGTGATCACCGAAGACGTGCCGCCCAACGCCCTCGCGCACGGACGCAACCTCGTCGCCGGACTCAACCTCGTCGGCCTCCGCCGCCGCGCGGTCCCGGCCGCGGCGATGGCCGAGATCAAGCGCGCCTACCATGCCGTCTACGCCACGCAGGGCGCCTGCCCCGCGCTGGCGCAGCAGGCCTTGGCCACCGGCGCCTATGAGACCGCGGAAGCCCGCGACTTCCTGAACTTCTTCCTCGGCGGCAAGCGTGGCCGCTTCGCTTCGCCCGAATGAGCGCCCTGCCCATCGCCGTGACCTGCGGAGATCCGGCCGGCGTCGGCCCGGAACTCCTCGCCGGCTGGGTGCAGGCCCATCCCGGGCAGGCGGCATCGGTCGTGCCGATCGGACCCGCGGATTGGATCGCCCGCCTCGGCACGGGCCTCGCCGTGGGGCCTGCGGATTTCATCACCCGTCCCGGCCGGCCGGACGACGCCGGACAACTGATCGCGATCGAAGCGATGGAGCTCGCCGCGCGCGGCACGACCGGCGGGCGCTTCGCCGCGGTCGTCACCGGGCCCGTGAACAAGAAGGGCCTCGCGGGCGTCGGTTACGATTTCCCAGGACAGACCGAATTCTTCGCTTCGCGCTGGAACGGCGAGCCCGTGATGGCCTTCGCCGGCGGGAAGATGACCGTCGGACTCGTCACCTGGCACATCCCGCTGGCCGAAGTCCCTCGCGCCGTCACCGGCGCCGACATCCGTCGCACCGTCCTCGCGCTCATCGCCCTGCGCACGAAGCTCGGCGACCGTCGCCCGCGCGTCGCCGTCTGCGGCGTCAATCCGCACGCCGGCGAAGGCGGCCTGCTCGGACAGGAAGACGACCGCCTCATCCGGCCCGCCGTCGAGGCGTTGCGCGCCGCCGGACACGACGTCACCGGCCCGCTGCCGGGCGACACGGTCTTCCATCGCCACCTGCAGGGCGAGTTCGACGCCGTCGCCGCGATCTACCATGACCAAGGCCTCGCGCCGCTCAAGGCCGTGGACTTCTCGAGCGCGGCCAACCTCAGCCTGGGCCTGCGCCACATCCGTACCAGCCCTGACCACGGCACCGCCTATGAGCTCGCCGGCAAAGGCAAGGCGGACCGCGGCAGCTTCGACTCGGCGATGCGCCTCGCCCGCCTGCTTTCGGCCTGATGCGCGCGTTGCTTTTCTGGTTCGCGAGCTGCCTCACGCTGAGCGCAGGGGGCAAGCGCATCGCCAGCTACAGCCCGGGCGCGACGCAGACGCTGCTCGACCTCGGCTGCGCGGAAGAGATCGTCATGGCGACCCGCTGGTGTCCGTTGCCGAAGGACCATCCGGCCGCGCGGGACGCCGACGTGTTCCTGCCTGACCTCGAGCGGTTGCTGAAGGTCAAACCCGAACTCGTGATCTTACCACGCATGGCGAATCCGCTCTGGGCGGAGAAGTGCGCGCAAGCCGGCCTGCGCACCGTCATCTTGCACGCCGAGTCTGCTGATTCGGTGCGCAAGGACATCACCCTGCTTGGCGAAGCGACCGGCCGCAGCCAAGCCGCCAGAGAAATCGTCGAACGAATGGCGGCCGGATCGTCGTCGCAGAAAAAAATCCTCATCATCTGGGACGGCGTCATGGCTGGGCCGGAAAGTTATCTCGCCGAGCCGCTGGCCCACGCGGCGTTCCGCTCGGGCCTCAGCCAGGGCTCTTGGGTGAAGTTCGACTGGGAGCTGCTGGCGGAGGCCAAGCCTGATGCCGTGATCTGGATTCAGAACTCCGCGACGAACGGGGCCATCGAAGCCCATCCCGAGAAAATCACCGAAATGCGTCGGATACCCTCCATAAAGGACCTCACTTGCGTCAAAAAAGGACATGTCTATCAGGCAATGAGTGGTAGCAACTGGTTGCCTGGCAGTGGTTTGCAAAAAATTCTGCCTGAACTCCTTATGCTTCGCAAAGCAGTCCACCCCTGAGGGAACCACCCCTCCGTGAATAATGTCGGCCCGATTGACTTAGTCGGGATAAAGACGACACTATTGGTCCTCACCATGAACTCCAAGTTCCTCAAGCTGCTCGCTCTCACCGTCGGTCTCCTCGCCGTCACCGCTTCCTTCGTCAGCGCCGAAGAAGAGAAGAAGGATGGCAAGTGCCCCTGCGAAAAGGAAAAGCCCAAGGCCTCCGTCGTCGCCGAAGAAAAGAAGGAAGGCCAGTGCCCCTGCGAGAAGGAAAAGCCCAAGGCTGTCGCCGGCGAAGAGAAGAAGGACTGCAAGTGCCCCTGCGAGAAGGAAAAGCCCAAGGCCTAACCCTCCCGCTCAGGCGATCAAAGGACGAACCCTCAGGTTCGTCCTTTTTGTTGGCCTAGAAAGCCAGCCTGAGCTCGGCCCGCACGAAAGCCGGGAAGTCGTCGTGCACCGCGAATCCACGGGCGGCGGCCTGCGCGAGCTCCTCGGGCTTGGCGGCGCCGCTGCGCATCGCGCACGAGCGAATGCCCGCGTTGAAGCCAGCTTCCCAATCTGTCACGCGGTCGCCGGTCATCCAGCAACGGGTCGGGTCGAGCCCGTGCTCGGCGATCTTCTCGAGGATGAAGCGCGGGCTCGGTTTACGATAAAGCGAAGGCTCATCCGGCCGCTCCGGGGCGGCCTTGATTTCCAGGATGCCCGGCGACGGCAAGGCGAGGAGCTCGAGCATCCGACGATTACAGGCGTGGTATTGGTCCCAGGTGAAGATGCCCCGGTTGATGCCGCTCTGGTTGGTCAGGATGAAAAGCCGGTAGCCGGCCCGCAGGCAGGCCTCCAAGGCGGGCTTGACGCCCGGGATGAGCTCGATCTGCTCCTCCCGGCAGGTGTGGTGGTGGTCTCGGATCAGGTTACCGTCGCGGTCGAGGAAAAGGGCGGGATGGCCGGACATCGCCCCAGCCAACCGAACTTGCCCACAATCGCAAGGGAATGGAAAGGGGGCTTGACCGAGGGGGCGGGAGGGGTAGAACCGACCCTCATCCAAGCGTAGAACCATGGCCAACCCGAAACGTAAACAGTCCAAACGCCGCAGCCGACTCCGTCGTGGCGCCAACCAGTTCCGCGCCCCGAAACTCGTCAAGGATGCCGAATCCGGCGCCCTTCGTCGCTCCCACCGCGTCGACCCGACCACGGGTAAGTATCGCGGTCGCCAGGTCCTGGATACCGGAGCCTAAGCTCCACCCCGGGCTCAGCCCGACCTCATGACCGAAGCCACTCCGAAGAAAGGCCACCGAATCGCCCTGGATTGCATGGGGGGTGATATGGGGCCTTCGGAAGCCGTGGCCGCCGCCGCCCTCGCCTTCAAGGAAGGGATCATCGGCCCCGAAGACACCTTGGCGCTCGTGGGGCACGAGGATAACCTCCGCATGCTCGCCTCCGAGCATCGCGCCCTGAAGAACCCGCGGGTCATTTACCGTCAGGCCGCCAGCATCGTCGCGCCCGACGACGCCCCGATGGCCGTGCTCAAATCGAAGCGAGACTCCTCGATGGTGATCGCCCTCGAGATGCTCAAAGCCGGCGAAGTCGACGTCGTCGTCTCGACCGGCAACACCAAGGCCCTCGTGGCCGCCGGCACCATCAAGGTGCGCCCCATGGAAGGCGCCGAACGCCCCGCCCTCGCGGCCATCATGCCGCGGCGCGAAGGCCATTTCATCATGCTCGACGTCGGGGCCAATCCCGAGGCCACGCCCGCGCAGCTGCTGCACAACGCCGTCCTCGGCTCGATCTACGCCCAGAGCGCCCTCGGCATCGCCCGCCCCCGCGTCGGCCTGCTCACCGTCGGCACGGAGGAAGGCAAAGGCGGCCCGCGCATCAACCGCACCCACGCCTTGCTCAAGGCCATGGGCGACCGCATCAACTACGTCGGCCCCGTCGAAGGCTTCGATGTCTTCGGCGACGCCTGTGACGTGGTCGTCACCGACGGTTTCACCGGCAACATCATCCTCAAGACCCTCGAAGGACTCGTCTATATGGTCCGCGACATGGTCGGCAGCAAGGTGAAGAGCAACCCGGTCTACCTGGCCGGAGGCATCGCCATGTTCCCGCTCCTGCGCGACCTCAAAGGCAAACTGAAGCCGGAAAGGTACGGCGGAGCCCCGCTGCTCGGGCTCACCGGACTCGTCATGAAGGCGCACGGCTCCAGCAACCGGCAGGGGATCGCCAGCGCCATCCGCCTTGGGCTCGAAGCCTTGGGACACGGCGCAGGACAGCGCATGCTGACCTCGCTGGCCGAAGCGAACGCCGTCACCGCCTCCACCCCCGAGGAGGCCTGAGGTTTTAGTGTTCCCTTCCCCGCCCAAGGGGTCTTTCCTCACGCATCGATGAGCAGCGCTGAGCCATCCGTCTTCATCCGGGCCATCGGGGTCCGCACGCCCGAACGCACGCTGACCAACGCCGAGCTCTCCAAGATGGTGGATACCTCGGACGAATGGATCCAGACGCGCTCGGGCATCAGCGAACGACGCATCGCCGGCCCCGGCGAAGCCCCGTCGGACCTGGGAGCCCAGGCGGCCGCCCAGGCCTTGCAGCGCGCCGGACTGACGCCGGCCGACGTCGACCTGCTCATCGTCGCGACGATGACGCCGGACATCCCCTTCCCTTCCACCGCGTGCCTGCTGCAGGCCAAGCTCGGCCTGCGCCGTGACATCCCCTGCTTCGACGTCTCCGCGGCCTGTTCCGGCTTCGTCTACGCCCTCCAGGTCGCGAGGGACATGATGCGGTCCGGGGCCTATCGGCGCGCGCTGGTCGTCGGCGCCGAAAAACTCTCGAGCGTGGTGGATTGGTCCGACCGCACCACCTGCGTCCTGTTCGGGGACGGCGCCGGCGCGGCGCTGCTCGAGACCACCGCGGAGAAGCATGTCGGCCTGCTCGGCAACCTGCTCGGGGCCGACGGCAACAACGCGGAACTGCTGCATTGCCCGGCCGGCGGGTCCGCCAACCCGGCGACCGCCGACTCCCTGCGCGAAGGCCGGCACTACCTCCGCATGAACGGCAAGGAAGTCTTCCGGCATGCCGTCCGCGTCATGGCTGAGTCCTGCGAACGCGTGCTCGCCCAATGCGGCGTCACCTCGGCCGAGGTCGCGTGGTTCATCCCGCATCAGGCCAACATCCGCATCCTCGAGGCCGTCGCCAGCCAGCTGAACGTCGGGATGGAGCGCTTTCCTTCCAATCTCAGCCGCTACGGCAACACCTCCGCGGCCTCCATCCCGCTCGCCCTTGAGGAAGCCTGGCGCGACGGCAAGATCAAGCACGGCGACCTCGTCCTGATCGTCGCCTTCGGCGCCGGCCTGACCTGGGGCGCCACCCTTCTTCGCTGGCATGAACCTACCCGCTAAAATCCTCCTCGCCGCCGTGCTCCTGTCCGGCGTCCACGTCCGCGCGGATTTCGTCCGACAGGACGGTTACTGGCAGGTCCGGCCCGGCACCGTCGCCGACGTGAGCCCGCCCGAGCGGTTGCCCGTCCTGCTGCTCGCCATGGACCACGCATCCGGGCTGGCCGATCGCGGCGACGTCGGCGGAGCCATCAAGGAATGGGAGATCGTCGGCGAAGCCAACGTCGGCGCCGAGGCCGAGGCCATCTCGCTGCTCACGCGCGCCCGCCTGCATGCAGGCCGCGGCGAATTCGAGAAGGCGACGGGCTTCATCGACGACATCTTCGCACGCCACTCCGGCTTCCCCGGTTTCACCGGCGCCGTCGAGCTGCAGTTCGAGATCGCGAACCGGCTGGCCGCGGGAGAGCGCCGCCGCCTCGGCGGCTGGTTCCCGTGGTTCAGCGACCGCCAAGGGGCCTTGGCGATCTGGGAGAAGACCATCCGCCTCGCCCCGAACGGACCCTTGGCCGACGAATGCCTGATCCGCATGGCCCGCCTCGGACAGGAGGAGGACCTGACGGAGAAGACCAACGACGCGCTCGAGCGCCTGGTCAGCGACTACCCCGCTTCGAAACACGTCCCCGAAGCCCTCGAGATGCTCGCGACGATGCGCGCGAAGGAGTCCCTCGGACCCGCCTGGGATCAGGCCACGACGCTCGAGGCCGCGGACCACTGGCGGACGCTGGCCGACCAGTATCCGAACGACCCGCGCGCCAAGGTCGCCGTCGAGCAGATCGCCCTCCTGCGAGACCGCGCCGCCCGCGCCCGCCTGAGCCTCGCCCGCTTCTACTTCTTCAACCGCAACAACCCGGAGGCGGCCAAGCTGATGGCCAACGCCTGCCGGAACATCGCGCCCGAATCCGCTGCCGCTAAGGAAGCGGAAGCGCTGCTCGCCGCGATGCTCAAGGATCCGAACCCGCCGAAGACCCTCGCCGACCGCCTGCTCGGCGTCGTGCCGCGTCCGCGCGCCCCGACCGAAGCCAAGCCGCAGGTCGTGGGCGAAGACCTCGACACGCTCGGCTTCAAGAAGGAAGCTGCGAAGGCCGGCGTCGGCCCGAACGAACGATGAGGACCTGGCTTCTCCTCGGTGCGGCCCTGCTGTTCGGCGGTTGCTCCGCCTACCAGGCCGGCGGCCCCAAGCCCGCGTTCCGCAACCTCGAGATCGCCCCGGTCCGCAACTCCACCTCGCGCACCGGCACGCACGCCGTCCTGCACGCCAAGCTCGCCGACGCCTTCGCGGGCGAGCCGCGCGTGCGCCTGGGCTCGGGAGACGCCGTGCTCGCGACCGAAGTCACCGGATACCGCCGCGACGGCTTCACGACCAAGCCCGGCGACGCCTTCGCCTTCAGCAGCTTCCGCGTGACCTTCGAAGTCAGCGCCACGCTGACGACCCAAGGAGGTGCGCGCACCCTCTTCAAGGATCGGGTCTTCCGCGCCACGGCGACGCTGCAGAACGCCGGCGACCCCGTGGCGGAGGAGCTCAGCGTCGCCCCGACCCTCTTCGCCGACATCGCCTCGCAGATCCGGCAGGCGGCCACCACGGCCTGGTGACATGAACCCGGCCGTCGTCGCACCGTCCCTCCTCGCCGCCGATCACGGCGCCTTCGCGCAAGGCGTCCTCGCGGTCGAAGCCGCCGGTCTGGGCTGGCTGCACATCGACATCATGGACGGGCACTTCGTGCCCAACATCAGCTTCGGTCCGCAGGTCGTCGCCGACCTCCGTCCGCTGACGAAGCTGCACTTCGACGTGCACCTGATGCTCAGCCATCCGGACCGTTACGTCGCCGCGTTCGCCAAGGCCGGCGCCGAACGGCTCACCGTCCACGTCGAGGCCGACCATGACGTCGCGAAGACCCTCGCCGCCATCAAGGCCGCCGGGCTCTCCGCCGGCATCGCGATGAACCCGGACGCCGATCCGCGTCGCTTGCTGCCGTTCCTCGGCGACGTCGACCTCGTGCTCTGCATGACCGTCTTCCCGGGCTTCGGCGGACAGGCCTTCATGCCTTCGGTGCTCGAGAGCATCCGCTTCGTCGCCGCCGAACGCGCCAGGCGCGGCGCGAACTTCCGCCTCGAAGTCGACGGCGGCATCAACGTCGAGACCGGCCGGCTCTGCCGCGAAGCCGGCGCCGACACGCTGGTCGCAGGCACGGCCTTCTTCAAGGCCGCGGACCGCAAGGCCTTCGCGGCCGCGCTGACCGCCTAAGCGGCGGCGGGCGGCGGGTCGAGCCGCAGCTCCTTCTCCTTCTGCAGGCGCAGCTGGCCGCAGGCGGCGTCGATGTCGTGGCCCTTCTCGCGGCGCAACGTGGCCGTGACGCCCAAGGCGCGCAGCTCCTTCACGAAACGGTCCTGGCGCGTCAGGGACGGGCGGACCCACGGAAGCCCCTCGACCTTGTTATACGGGATCAGGTTCACATGCGCATGCAGCTCGCGGGCGATGGCGGCGAGCTTCCTGGCCTGGTCGAGGGAATCGTTGATGTCCTCGATGAGGATGAACTCGAGCGTGAGCATGCGGCCGTGCTGGCGGGCGAACGCCTTGGCCGCGGGGATGAGCTCCTCCAGCGGGAACTTCTTGTTCACCGGCATGATCTGGTTGCGGACCTCGTTGGTCGCGCCGTGGAGGCTGATCGCCAGGCGGAAGCCGAGCGGCTCCTCGGCCAGCTTGAGGATCTTCGGGACCACGCCGGAGGTGGAGATCGTCACCCGTCGGGCGCCGAAGCCGAAGCCCCACGGCGCGTTGACGATGCGCAGGGCGGCGAGGAGGTTGTCGTAGTTGGCGAGCGGCTCGCCCATGCCCATGACCACGATGTTGTCGAAGGAGGCCAGCCCCTCGGCGGCGCGGGCCGGGTCGGCCTTGTCCTCGATGCGGCAGACCTGGACGAGCTGGGAGACGATTTCTCCCACCGAAAGGTCGCGCTTCCAGCCCTCCAGGCCCGAGGCGCAGAATTTGCAGCCATAGGCGCAGCCGACCTGGGTCGAGATACAGATGGTCCGGCGGGACTTCTCCTGACCGACCCCCTCCATCGGGGCCCGGATGATGACGGTCTCGATCAGGGAGCCATCGCGGAGGCGCTGGAGGACCTTCTGGGTGACATCCGAGGAGGCCTTGCGTTGGACTAGGGCCGTGGCCTCGAAATCGTACTGCTCGGCCAGCCAGGCCCGGAGGCCGGCGGGCAGGTTGGTCATCGCCTCGGGGTTCTCGGCCCGACGGGGGTAAAGCCACTCGAAAATCTGGCCGCCCCGATAGCGCGGATGGCCGGCCGCAACCAGACGTTCGCCGAGGGTTTCGGGAGTTTCGCCGTGGATGGGGGGTTTTTCGGGCTTAAAGGCCATGAGAGGGGGAGCGGCGGCGGGAACGGACGCGGAGAGCCCGCAACGACCGCCTTCCTGCTTGCAAGTGAGAATTGTTGTCCTCAAAACCCTCTTTTGCAATGAGCAACAAGGCCCAGACCCCACAAGGTGGTAAAATGAACTCCCTCCAGGCCGCCATCGACCTGGTAGCCACGGGTCAGCCGGCGTTCTGCCTCCATCAGGCCTGGGGCATCGGAGTCATCCGTTCCTATGACGAGGCGACCAAGCGCCTGATCATCGACTTTCCCGAACAGAACAAGAAGGCCCATGCGATGGACGCCGCCTTCTTCCTCGGCAAGATCGAGTTCATCAACCCCAACGGCGTGGTCGCCAAGGCCTACGCCGAGGCCACGAAGGCCGAGGTCGCCAACCTCGTCGCCAACGACCCGGCCGGCCTGGTCAAGGCCCTCCTCGCCGAGTACCCTACGGGAGAATGCACCTCCTACGCCCTCGAAGCCAACCTCGACCGCGTCCATTTCGCCTCCCTCGCCCCCGGCAAGGACCGGGTCGCCGCCTTCAAGGCCTGGTGGACCAAGGGTCGCGCCGCCGTCCGCAAGGACCGCGCCATCCTCGTCCCGGAACGCAAGGGCGGCCTCTACGCCTTGCTCGAAGCCCCTAAGGATCTCGGCGAAGACCTCTTCGCCCAATATGAGACGGCCCCCAGCTTCGAACGCAAGCTGCTGCTGCTCGAAGAACTCGCCGGCGCGGCCTCCGCCGAGACCCGCTCCGCCGCGAACGCCGCCAACCTCGACAAAGTCTCCGCCGACCTCCTGAAGGAGATCAGGAAACTGGAGACCGCGCGCAAACGCGACAACCTGCCCGCCATCCTCGGGGGAATCTGGAACCGCGACAAATTCTTCCGCCCCGCGGTCGAGAACGTCGAGACCGTGAGCCCGACCGCTTCCGAGGTCATCGCCCTGTGCACCGAGAGCGACCTCGCCTTCGTCGCCCTCAACATCCCGCACACCACCGAGAAAATCCGCAGCCTGCTGGACCTCGTGCGCGCCCACCATGGCGACAACTGGTCCGACCGCGCCTTCGACCTCCTGCGCAACCGCGACATCGGAGGCACCAAAAGCGGCTCCGCCAAGCTCGTCTCGGAATCCATCGCCTACCTCTGCGACCAGGACCTGGCGGAGGCCGTCGCCACGCGCTTCGCGCAGTGGCTCGAGACCCGTGAACTCCGCGCCCCGGTGATCATCTGGATCATCAAGAACCGCGGCTCCAAGAAGTACGCCGAGATCGTCGGACGCCTCATCACCCCTTCGCTCCTCGGCGCCATCCTCGCGTCGATCGACACCGAGTCGCTCGAGTCCAACTCGACCGCCCGCATCCCTCTCGCCAACGAGCTCATCAAGGACAAGGAACTGATCGCGGACATCCTCGCCCCGGCCGAAGGCAAGAAAGCCGACAGCGAGACGATCTTCGACCTCACCCGCACCATGATGAGCAGCCAGGGCTTCGACGAGATGACGAAGAAGGCCCTCCTCTCCCGCCTCGCCAAGATCGAGCCGCACGTCCAGCGCCTCGCCAAGTCCAAGCACGCCGGCTCCGAAGCCGAAGAGAAGGAGCTCCTCGTCTCCCAGGCCTCCAAGGAGGAGAAGGAACGCGAGCTCGAGGACATCGTGAAGGTGCGCCTCCCCGCCGTGAAGGAAGCCATCCAGGTCGCCAAGGAACACGGCGACTTGCGCGAGAATTCCGAATACAAGATGGCCCGCCAGGACCACGACACCCTTTCCGCCCGCCGCGCCGAACTCGACGGCCTGCTCAAGAAGGCCCGCGTGACCGACTTCTCGGAGGCCAGGACCGACGCCATCAGCGTCGGCTCGAGCGTCGTCCTGCGCCGCGGTTCCGACCAGGCCGAAGTGCCTTACGACATCCTCGGAGCCTGGGACGGCCAGCCGGAGAACAACATCCTTTCCTACATCTCGCCGCTCGCGAAGCAGTTCCTCAACCACAAGGCCGGCGAGACGTTCACGACCAACATCAACGGCAAGGCCGAAAGCTGGACCGTGGTGAAGATCGGGCGCTGGGTCGACAAGCGCTGAACGGTCCCTCCGTCCCTCCTGAAGAAGCCCCGGCGACGGGGCTTCCTCTTTTGACAAGCCCGCCGGCCCCGCCCATCTTCGCGTCATGCCCGACCCTTGGGAATCCCTGCGCCTCCTGGCCGACCCCACGCGCTCCCGCATGCTCCACCTGCTCCAGCGTGGCGAACTGGCGGTAGGCGAACTCCAGGAGATCCTCGGACTCCCGCAGTCACGCATCTCCACCCACCTCGCGCTGCTGAGGAAGGCCGGGCTGGTCGTCGATCGTCGCGACGGCAAGAAATCCTACTACGCGGTCGCCCGCGACCTTCCCCCCAGCGTCGGCGGCGTGGTCGAAGCGGCCCTGGCGGCCAGCGCCCGCGAACCGAAGGCCGCGGCCGACCAGCGCGCCTGGCATAGGATCGTCGAGAAGCGCCGCCAGAAGGCGGAGCAGCACTTCAACCACGTGGCCGACCGGCTGGGGCGAAACTACTGCCCTGGCCGCTCATGGGAAGCCATCGGCCAGATGCTCTTGTTGCTCACCCCGCGGGTGCGGATCGCCGACCTCGGGGCGGGCGACGGGACGCTCTCCCGCCTGCTCGCCCGTCAGGCCGAAAGCGTCCACTGCGTGGATAGTTCGCCCCGCATGGTCCAGGTCGGGCGGGCTTTGGCCAAAAAAGAGCAGTTACGGAACCTGACCTACGTCCTCGGTAACATCGAGAAGGTCCCCCTGCCCGACCGCAGCATCGATCTCGCCCTGCTCAGCCAAGCCCTGCACCACGCCGAGACCCCCCGACGGGCACTCGCCGAAGCCTTCCGCATCCTCAAGCCAGGAGGCCGGCTCATCATCCTCGACCTGCGCGCACATCGATTCGAAAAAGCCCGTGAGCTGTACGCCGACCGCTGGTTGGGTTTCAAGGAGAACGATCTTCATGACTGGATCGAAGAGGCCGGCTTCGCCCAATCCGAAGTGCGCGTCGTGGCCAAGGAAAACAAGGAGCCGGGCTTCGAGACCATCCTGGCCACCGGCCTTCGCCCCGGAGGCTGAGTTATTCACAGCGGGTCCGCCCGCCCCGCCCAGATATTTGAGTCGAACGGGGGGGCTTATTGCTTGGCATCCCTTGGCGGCTTGGGCTAAGACTTCCTAACCCCGACGCGGAGCAAAAGTTCCCCTCACCCGATGCTTATCCAAGAGTCCCGCACCTATCAACTGGCCAAAGCCGCCCTGCTCGTCGTCCTCCTCGCCGTGACCCCCGTCACCGGGGTCCTCCGCGCGCAGTCAAAGCCCCTGCCCACCGCGGAAAAGAAGGAGGACCCCCTGAACATCCTGTACAAGGCCGCCGACAAGGCCTTCGAAGAAAAGAAGTACAAGGAGGCCCTCGCCCTGTTCACCGAACTGGAGGAAAAGGCCGGCGACGTCGAGGCCCGCATGAAGGCCGTGCTATCCTTCCGAAAGGCCGCCTGTCTTTTCTTCATGAAGGACTGGCCCAGGGCTCAGGCCGAACTGACCAACTTCCTCGACCGATACCCCAAGGGCACCGAGGACTTCTTCGACGGCGACAACCGCCGAGGGACCGCCGAACTGATCCTCATCGAGGCCTATTCCAAGCAGGCCAAGTGGGACCAGGCCCTCACCCGCCTGGAAAAAATCCGCACCAACGCCCTGGCCCGGCCTGAAGAACGCGTGAGCGCCTTCACGCTCTCGGCCCAGATCGTCGTGGACCGCGCCAAGAGTTCGAGCGACGACCTCAAGAAGGCCGCCTACGCCCAGGCCATCAGCCTCCTCAAGCAGGCCACGGCCGACGGCATCAACACCCCGGAACGCCGCGAAGCCGCCTACAAGCTCGTCGAGATGTACACCAAGCTCGGGCTCACGAAGGAAGCGACCCAGCTGAAGAATGAAATCGACGCCCGCAGCACCGGCTCGCCCGTCGAAGTCGTCCGCTCCAATTTCCAGCGTCTTGAGATCGGCGACGCCCGTTTCGCCGCGGCTGAATCCGCCGCCGACGAAGCCTTCCGCGGCGATTTCTACCGCCAGGCCCTCAACAACTACCAAGGCACCCTCCGCCGCGTCAACCTGACCCGCTCGTTCGCCAAGGCCATCGAAGCCAAGAACGCCGAGGTCGCCGCGATGATCAAGGCGGCGCCCAAGCCCAACCCCGAGCAGGCCGACATCATCCGCCGCGCCCAGCTGGACCTCGAGCAGTTCAAGAAGATCGAGGCCGAATTCAAGGCCAACAAGGATTATGACGCCTTCATCTCCTACCGCATCGGCCTCTGCCTGCTCGAGCTGAAGCGCCCCTGGGAGGCCCACGTGGCCTTCCTGGACATCTTCGAGAACAGCCCGGAATTCAGCCGCATCGCCGGCGCCTACTACTACCACATCGTCGCCCTCCGCCGCATCGGCCGCAACAACGAGGCCCAGGCGAAGTGCAAGGAGTTCATCCAGAAGTTCCCGAAGGACGAGATGGTCTCGTCCATCGCGCTCATCCTCGGCGACATCTCCCAGGAGCGGGAAGAATTCCCCGAGGCCATCGCCCATTACAAGTGGGTCCAGGCCAACGTGACCAACCTCACGCCCGAGGTCGCCGAGGAGATCGATTTCCGCATCGCCGCCTGCCTTTTCTCGCAGGTCGACTGGGCCCCCGCGCAGAAGGCCTTCGAGGCCTTCCTCAAGAAATACGAGCGCTCCTCCGTCCGCCAGCAGGTCCTGTACATGAACGCGCTCTGCTCGTTCTTCCAAGGCAAGTACAAGGAGACCAAGGTCGACTTCGACAAGTACCAGTCGGAATATCCGAAGGGACAGTTCATCCCCGACGTCCGTTACCGCCAGGCCATCGTCAAGTTCGGCGTCAACCCGCCTGACGTCGCCGGCACCATCAAGCTCTGCGAAGAGTGGCTCAAGGATTACGCCAAGGACCGCACCGACGAGGTCATCGCGCAGACCCCCGAGGTCTACACGCTGATCGGCGACGCCCACATCCGCCTCGCCGACGACCTCGACAAGAAGGTCAAGGCCGCCGACATCGACCTGCGCGTCAACCTCAAGACCCCTGACCGCGCGAAGTTCGCCGCGATCAAGGAGAAGCTCGAACAGGAGAAGGAAGCCGTCACCGCCAAGGCGATCGACGCCTACGAGGCCGCCGCCAAGAGCGCCCGCACCAATCCGCAGGCCCTTGAATTCGTCCTCGGCGAGCTCCGCAAGCTGCTCCCCGGACGCGGCGAACACAAGCGCATGCGCGACCTCTTCCGGGAGATCTTCGACTGGGACCACAACGACCCGAAGGCGATGACCTACCTCTACGAGGTGATTCGCTCCACCGAACGCATGGGCGACATGCCCGAGTTCGCGCAGCAGGCCGAGAAGGTCCGCAAGGAATTCAGCGCGAAGCTCGCCGACGCCCGCAAGGCCGTCGACCAGCTCGAGCGCAAGCAGGGCGTCACCCGCCCTGAGATCGACGTCGCCAAGGAAGCCGTCAAGAAGCTCTCCGCCCAGCTCGAAGCCGAGCTGGCCAAGGTCGAGGTCAAGCGTCAGGCGTCCATCGCCGAACAGAAGAAGCGCGCCCTCAAGATCCTCTCCGACGCCGTCGCCGAGTCCATCAACGACCGCAAGCAGGAAGGCACGGAGAAACTCATCGTCTTCCTCGCCGAGAAGCTCGCCCGCAAGGTCAAGCGCGTGAGGGCGGGCGCCAAGCCCGAGCCGGGCGCCTACACCGCCGCCGACGCCGAGAAGGAGCTCACCAAGCTGCTCCGCCTCGAGGACAACCGAAGCTCGCTGGTCGCCCAGGCCCGAGGGTTCTTCGCCCTCGGCCAGCTGGCCGTCTTCACGCGCGAACCCGAGAAGACCGCGGCCAACTTCGCCAAGATCGCCGCCAACTTCAAGGCCGAGGAACTCAACCCGACGATCCTCGCGCTCGTGGGCGAAAGCCTGCTCGCCAAGGGGGACGGCAAGAAGGCGGAGGAATACTTCCGCTACATCCTCGAGTTCTCCCGCTCCTCGGAATACGCCGACTACGGCTTCGCCGGCCTGGCCGAGATCCGCTTCGGCGAGAAGAAATACGCCGAGGCCCTGTCCCTCTGCAACGAGGCCGTCGACAACAACATCCTGATGGCGAAGGAGCTCGACCTCCGCTTCACCCGCGCGCGCGCCCTCGCCGAAACCTCCAAGTTCAAGGAAGCCAAGGAGGAGTTCGAGGAGATCGCCAAGACCAAGGAATGGCGCGGCGAGAAGACCGCCGCCTCCCTTTATTGGCTCGGCGTCATCGAGGAACGCCAGGCGACCGACAAGGACGGCTTCGCCCGCGCCGTGGCCTTCTACCGCCGTTGCTACATGACCTGGAAGAAGTACGAGGTCTGGGCCGCGAAGTCCTACTTCGCCGAAGCCAAGATCCTCGCCACCAAGCTCGACCAGAAGGACGGCGCCAAGCGGCTCCTGCAAGAGATGCTGGAGAAAGAACGCATCAAGGACACCCGCGAAGCGACCGAAGCCAAAGCCTACCTCCTCGGACTCTGAACGCCATGCGCCACCCCCTCCTCCTCGCCGCCTCCGCGCTCCTCCTCGCCGCCACGGCACCGGCCCAGACCTTCGTCTTCAAAGGCGAACGATGGGAGGTCAACGACCCGTTCAAGCTCGACAATTCCATCCCGCCCAAGCCCGTCGTCGACTCCAAGAAAGCCGTGATCAACGTCATCAAGGGGACCGTCGACCGTACGAGCAACCAGGGCGGCTTCGAGGTCGTCCTGACCCGGAAGCTCTCCGAGGTCACCGAGATAGTCTGGCCGATGCCGGCCCGCCTCCAGGAGGCCCAGGACAACGTCAACCGCGGCGAGCCGGCCAAGGCGCTGGATAACGCCGAAGCGGTGATCAAGTTCTTCGAACCCCTCAAGAACGTCCCCGGCTCCTGGTGGATCAAGGCCTCGCTCATCAAGCTCGACGCGCTCGATCGGCTGGAAAACGACGCCGCGACCAACAGCTTCCTCGCGGTCTTCGAGAAAGAAGAGGCCGCCAAGGAGCCCGAAGTCGCCACCCAGATCCAGCTCGCCCGCCTGATGCTGCGCGCCCGCAAGGGCGAACATGAGGCCGTCATCCGCGAGGCGACGGACCTTCTCTCGAAGGTCGACAGTTCCGAACTCCAGGCCCGGCTCCACCTGACGAAGGGCAACTCGCTCCTCGCCGCCAAGAAGTACGAGGCCGCGATGACCACCTTCCTCCGCGTCCCGGTCTTCTTCGGCTCCGAGAACGAACTCATCCCCAAGGCCCTCCTGGGCGCCGCCCGCGCCTTCCGCGGCATGGACAGCCCTGCGCTGCGCGACCAGAAGCTCGAAGCCGTCTCCAATCGCTACCTCTACGACGTCATCGTCTCCTACCCCGTCTCCAAGGAGGCCGAAGAAGCCAAGAAACTGCTCCCCCCCGAGGAGCGCGCCAAGGCCGAGGCCGACCAGAAGAAGATCGCCGCCGGCGGCCCCCTCCCCGAGGGCGTGATGCTGGCCAAGCCCAAGCTCGCCGCCGAGGAGAAGGTCGAAGCCAACAAGTGAGTCCTTGCCCCTTTCCAAAACCTAACCTAGATATCAACCTACACCCCATCATCATGAAGATGAACCTACGTTCCGCCATCCTCAGCGCCGCAGTCCTCGGACTGCTGACCGTCACCGCTTCGGCTCAGGAGGCCGCCGCGGCCGTGCATCACAAGACCCTCGCCGACCTCTTCATCGAAGGCGGTTGGGTCATGTACCCGATCACCCTCTGCTCCGTGGCGATGATCTGGTTCATGGTCGACGGATTCATCAAGACGAGCGCCGGCAAAATGTATCCCGCCGAACACGTCACCCAGCTCCGCGAGCTCTTCAAGAAAGGCGACTACATCGGCGCCTATAACTTCGCCAAGGCCGCCGGCTCCCCCGTGGCCGACGTCGTCCGCGCGGGCGTCGCCTTCACCCCGGATGGCAAGACCATGACCGAAGAGGCCATCCTCTCCGAGATCGTCCGCGTCCAGGGCGAACTCAAGGGACGCTCCTCCTACCTCTCCGTCATCGGCGTCTGCACCCCGATGATCGGCCTGACCGGCACCGTCACGGGCATGATGAGCGCGTTCGAAACCCTCGGCACCTCCGGCGTGGGCGACCCTTCCAAGCTCTCGGGCGCGATCGGCGAAGTGCTCGTGGCCACCGCCTCCGGCCTGTTCATCGCCATCCCGGCGTTCATGGCCTACTACCTCCTGGCCAACCGCATCAACAAGGGCATCCACGACATCACCGAGATCGTGACCGGCCTCTTCCGGGCCTTCCCCTACGACGAAGTCGAGGGTCGCAAGGTCGGCGACGAAGAGATCTACGCCTCCAAGCCCGACTGGAACGCTTCCTCGAGCGTCCAGGGCTGAGGAACGTCCACCCCTAAACCAGCAGCACGACCATGGCAGGCGGAGGCGGAGGCGGAGAAGGCGAACCGGAGTTCCAGGTCGCGCCGATGATCGACGTGCTCCTGGTGCTGCTCATCTTCTTCATGTCGATCACCTCCTCGCAGGTGCTCAAGGTCGACAAGAACATCAGCCTCCCGGTGGCTGCCAACGGCGTCAAACGTGACGACAAGGCCGCGGCCGGCCTGATCAACATCTCCTGGGACAAGACGACCGGGCAGGCCAAGTACAAGCTCGACGACCGCGAACTTGACCCGAACGACAAGGATGGCATCGCCAAGGAACTCTCCGACCGCAAGGGGAGCAACGAAAAGTACCGCCTGCTGGTGCGCGCCGACAAGGAGTGCCACGCCAAGTACGTCTCCAAGGCCCTCGAATGGGGAGCCGAGGCGGGCATCGACAACATCGCCTTCTCCGGCCTCAACCACGAGGAATAAGCCATGAAACAGAAAGAACAGACCCCTGACGCCGCCCCGGGCTTCCAGATCGCCCCGATGATCGACGTGGTCTTCGTGATCATGCTCTTCTTCATGGTCATGGCCGGCGCCGTCAAGGTGGAGCATGAGCTCAAGACCACCCTGCCCGGCAACGCCGAGACCGCCAAGGAGACCGAACTTCCCGACGAAGTCACCATCGGCGTGAGCGAGACCGGCGAAATCACCCTCAACGAAGATCCCGTGGGCGCGCCCAGCGACAAGCTCCTCGAAAACCTCTACAATCAGATGAAGCTGATGGGCCAGGCCGCCGAACAATCCAAGACCAAGCTGCTCATCACCGTCCAGGCCGAAGAGAACGCCCGCTACGAGCGCGTGATCAACGTCCTCGACATCCTGGCGAAGGCGAACATCACGAACGTCACGTTCGCGGTGTCCGACACGGAATAAGCCTTCCGGTCGGACGACGAAGACAAGCCGCCGCCAGGCGGCTTTTTCGTGCCCGGCTCAGCGGACGAAACCGGCCTCGGATTCGAGCACCTTGCGGACGGCCTCGAAGTCGTTGCCGACCTTGAGCGGAGCCGGCGACGGCAGCTCGCCCGGGAAGCGGGAGGCGGCGGCGTCGCCGAAGGCATCCTTCAGGACGTCCGGGAACTTGGCGGGATGGGCGGTGCCGAAGACGACGACTTCGTCGAGCTCGGCGCCGTCCCGGGCCAGCAGGTCCTCGGCGGCCTTCCAGCCGACGGCGGAATGCGGGCAGAGGACGTAGCCGCTGGCGTCGCGGACGCGACGCATGGCGTCCAAGGTGGCGTGGTCGTCGACGGTGACGGCCTCGACCGCAGGACCGCCCTCGCGCCAGGCGAGCAGGCGGCTGAGGTTGTTGGGGTCGCCGATGTCCATGGCGTTGGAGGCAGTAGGCGTGGCGCGGCGCGGACGATACTGCCCCGTGGCGAAGAGCTCCGGCAGAGGTGAATTGACGTTGGTCGCGGCGACGAGCGCGGCGACGTCCAGGCCCATGCGGCGGGCGAGCTGCACGGCGCCGACGTTGCCCAGGTTGCCCGAAGGCACCACGACGCCCATGCGGCGCCCCGGCGCCAGCAGACGCTTGGCGTGGAAGGCGAACGGCACCTGGGCGATCAGGCGCACCGGGTTGATGGAATTGGCGGTCAGCAGCGGACGGCGGCGGCGCAGGGACTCGTCGGCGAGCGCGCGCTTCACCATGGCCTGACAGTCGTCGAACGTGCCGTCGACGGAGAGCGCCACCACGCCGGGACGGGCGCGGGCGATCTGGGATTCCTGCACGCCGCTGACGCCGACGCGGGGATAGAGGACCACGGCGCGGACGCCGGGGACGCCGGCGCAAGCTTCGGTCACGGCGGCGCCGGTGTCGCCCGAAGTCGCGGCGAGGACCGTCAGCTGCGGGAATTCGTCGCCGAGGACGCGCGCGGTGACGCGCACGAGGGTGCGGACGGCGAAGTCCTTGAAGGCCGCGGACGGGCCATGGAAGAGCTCGAGGACGCCGATGCGCTCGGCCGGCGTGCCCTTGAGCTTCTCCGGGAACACGAGCGGCACCGGGAAGTCGAAGGCCTCCTGGCAGAGCCGACGCAGGACCGCGGGTCCGAGGACCTCGGCGAAATACGGGGCCACGACGGCCTCGGCGAGGTCGGCGTAGGACGCGTGGCGATGGCGCTCCACGAAGTCGGGCCCGACCTGCGGGATGTGCGTCGGCACCCAGAGGCCGCCCTTGGCGGGCATGGCCGAAAGCAGCACGTCACGCAGGGAACCGCGGCAGGAGGCGTCGGCGGTGGAGACGAATTCCAACTTAGGACTCGGAGAGGACATGGACACCCTTGGGATTGATGCGCGAGACGTAAGGCGTGGCCTTGATCGGCACGGCCGAGAACACGGCGGCGACGGCGGCGGCGACCTTGCGGGCGGTCTCTTCGCCCTCGCAGAGCGCGAAGACGCTGGGACCCGCGCCGGAGATCGAGAAGCCCAGCGCGCCGGCGGCCATGGCGGCGGCCTTGGCGCGGTAGAACTCAGGGATCAGACGGTGGCGGTGCGGCTCGGCGATGAGGTCGTGCAGCGAGCGGCCGATGAGGGCGTAGTCGCTCTTGAAGAAGCCGCACAGGAGGCCGCCGAGGTTGCCGCTCTGCTGCGTGGAGGTCTCGAGCTGGATCTGGCGCGGCATGATCTCGCGGGCGACCTTGGTGAGCACGACGATGTCCGGATGCACGACGGCGGCCCAGAGACGGTCCGGGATCGGCACGTCCATGACGTCGAGTTCGGCGTTGGAGCGGATGAGCGTGATGCCGCCGAGGAGGCACGGGCCGACGTTGTCGGCATGCCAGGCGCCGTCGGCCGCGGCTTCGCCGGCGACCACGAAAGGCAGGAGCTGACGACGGGTCAGCGGCTCGCCGAGCAGGCGGTTGACCACGAAGGCGCCGCCGACCGCGCTCGCGGCGCTGGAGCCGAGGCCGCTGCCGAAGGGCATCTTCTTGTGGATCTCCATCTCGATGCCGACGTCGCTCTTGCCGAGGTGACGGAGGAGCGCGTGGGCGGAGACGCCGGCGGTGTTCTTCTTCGAATCGAGGGGCAGACGGCCGTCGTCCCCGGTGATCTTGGTGATGCGCAGGCCGGGGGTCGGCGAGAAGCGGGCCACGATCTCGTCGCCAGGGGCGTCGATGCAGAAGCCAAGCACGTCGAATCCGCAGGCCACGTTGGCCACGGTGGCAGGCGAAAAGATACGGACTTCTTTGAGCGGCTGAGCGGACATATGGCCCCTATCAACAGGGATGGGCAGACCTTTCGGGTTGCCTCCCCATCGGTCAACGGTGAACATGACCGTTACCAGTCCTTTGATGTCCAACCGCATCCACCAGAACGGTTTTGTGACCGTGGCGGCCGCCTCGCCGGCCCTACGTCTGGGGGACCCCGCGGCCAACGCCATCCTGATCATCCAGGCCCTGGAAAAAGCCGCCCAAGAGGGGGTGGAAATCGTCGTCCTGCCGGAACTTTGCCTGACTGGCTATAGCTGCGGCGACCTCTTCGGCCAGCGCACCCTCCTGAACGGCGCCCTGAAGGCCCTAGGGCAGGTCTGCGAGGCCACCGCGAAGCTCGGCCTCACCGCCCTCGTCGGAGCCCCCCTGGAGGTCAACGGACGCCTCTTCAACGTCGCCGTGGCGCTCTCCCGGGGCAAGGTCCTCGGGGTCGTCCCCAAGACCCACCTGCCCAACACCGGGGAGTTCTACGAACAGCGCTGGTTCGCCTCCGCCCGGGTCGCCCCGGTCGCCGAGGTCGAACTCCTCGGCGAGAAGGTCCCCTTCGGCACCGACCTGCTCTTCCAGGCGACCGACATGCCGGACTGCGTGCTCGGCATCGAGATCTGCGAAGACCTCTGGGCCGTCGAGCCCCCGAGCGGCCCGCAGGCCCTCGCCGGCGCCACCCTGCTCTGCAACCTTTCCGCCAGCGACGAACTTCTCACCAAGGCCGCGTATCGCCGCGACCTCGTGAAGGCCCAGTCCGCCCGCTGCCTGGCCGCTTACGTCTACGCCGCCGCCGGCGCGGGCGAATCGAGCACCGACATCGTCTACAGCGGCCACGGGCTCATCGCCGAGAACGGCATCGTGCTCGGCGAATCGGAGCGCTTCCGCTTCGACCTCGCGCTCATCGTCTCGCAGATCGACCTCGACCGCCTCGCGGCCGAACGTCGCCGCAACAGCACCTTCTTCGGCGCGCCCGTCGCGGTGCGTCCGCGCATGGTCGGCTTCACCCTCGGCGTCCCGACCGGCCAGACGCCGAAGCTGCGCCGCCGCTTCAGCCAGCATCCGTTCGTCCCGTCCGACCCGCACCGCCGTGACGAGAACTGCCAGGAGATCTTCGCGATCCAGTCGACGGGCCTCGCCCGCCGCCTCCGCCACACGGGCCTCAAGCACGTGGTCATCGGCGTCTCGGGCGGCCTCGACTCCACCCTCGCCCTGCTCGTCACGCTCGAGGCCTTCAACCGCCTCGGCCTCGACCGCAAGGGTATCGTCGGCCTCACCCTCCCCGGCCCCGGCACCTCGGCCCGCACCCGCGTCAACGCGATGCGCCTGATGGAGACCCTCGGCATCACCGCCCGCGAGATCCCCATCAACGGCGCCGTGGAGCAGCACCTGCGCGACATCCATCATCCGGCCGGCAAGCACGACGTCACCTTCGAGAACGCCCAGGCCCGCGAGCGCACGCAGATCCTGATGGACGTCGCCAACCAGAGCCACGGCTTCGTCGTCGGCACGGGCGACCTCTCCGAAGCCGCGCTCGGCTGGTGCACGTTCAACGCCGACCACATGTCGATGTACCACGTGAACATCGGCGTGCCGAAGACCTTGGTGAAGCACCTCGTCGCCTGGGCCGCCCACGCCCGCCACGTCGGCACCGAACGCGCCATCCTCGAGGACATCGTCGCGACCCCGGTGAGCCCCGAGCTCCTGCCGCCCGGCGCCGACGGCGAGATCGCCCAGCAGACGGAGATGCTGGTCGGACCTTACGAGCTCCACGACTTCTTCCTGTATCACGTCATCCGCAACGGCTTCCGCCCCTCCAAGGTCCTCTGGATCGCCGAGCACGCGTTCGCCGGGAAATATGACCAGACGGAGATCCGCCACTGGCTCCGCTCGTTCCTGAGCCGCTTCTTCAGCCAGCAGTTCAAGCGTTCCGTCATGCCCGACGGCCCCAAGGTCGGCTCGCTGGCCCTGTCCCCCCGCGGCGACTGGCGCATGCCTTCCGACGCCGAGGCGACGGCGTGGCTTGCCGAACTGGGCTAACCCTGCTTGATGGGAGGCGTGAGCCTTCCCGCCCAGACGCATCCCGCCGCCACCCAGGCCCTCCTGGCGAAGCTCGGCGCGGAGGTCGTGCGGACGGACGAGGCGGCGTGCTTCGCGGCGTCGTTCGACAACATGCGTCTGTCCTTCATGCCCGAGGCGGTCATCCGCCCGGCGACGGAGGACGACATCGGCGTCACGCTGAAGCTCGCCAACGCCCATCGCGTCCCGGTCACGGTCCGCGGCCGCGGCACCGGCACGACCGGCGCCTGCGCCCCGATCAAGGGCGGCTGGGTCATCCACCTCGACCATTGGGACCAGATCGAGATCGATCCGATCTCCGCGATGGCGACGGTCCAGCCCGGCGCGATCACGGCCCACATCAACGACCGCGCCGCGCCGCACGGCCTCTTCTTCCCGCCCGACCCGTCGTCGGTGAAGCACTGCAGCATCGGCGGCAACATCGCCACCAACGCGGGCGGCCTGCGGGCCGCGAAATACGGCGTCGTCCGCGACCACGTCTACGCCCTCGAGGGCTTCCTGCCCACCGGCGAGAAGGTCCGCTGGGGCGCCCCGCTCCGCAAGTTCGTCAGCGGCCTCAAT